>ENA-OPAH01000774-OPAH01000774.1-human-gut-metagenome-genome-assembly--contig:-NODE-774-length-23737-cov-3.892450_pt1 | contig 23737 bp, 20 predicted proteins | sample MGYA00241050_ERZ501416 | MGnify/ENA primary metagenome ERZ501416 (study PRJEB25962, sample SAMEA2042632) | human gut metagenome | biome: human gut; feature: human-associated habitat; material: faeces... | reverse complement strand
AGTACGCGCAGCGGCAGTTGCAGCGGTCCGTCACGGAGAGCCGCAGGTACTCTACGAGCCGTCCCTCCCCGTCACGCATCCGCGCCACCCCCGGCAAGCGGCATCACGATTCCGGGGTCGGCCACCACCGCAAGCTCGCGCTCGCCGGCAAGCGCCGCCCACGCGTCCTTCTCGCACTCGTAGCGCAGGCGCGCGCCGCCGGGCGTGGCGAGCATCGCGATGGTGGAGAACGTGGAGTCGATCACGCGGTCCACCGTGCACCGCACGACGTTCACCGCGCCCGAAGGCACCTCCCCCAGCCGATAGACCCGCAGGTAGTGGGCGCGCAGGCCGGCGTGGCTGACGCCCTCGGGCAGCGGCAGCGAGCTCGCCAGGGTCACGCCCCAGTCCGCGCACGCGAGCAGCGTCAGAGCGTCCTTCTCGCCCGCCACGCGCGCGGCCGAGACGTTCTTGCACCCGGAGATGAGCGCCGCCGCCAGCGTCGCAGGCGTGGAGAAGAGCTGCGCCACGGTGAGCTTCTCCTCCGATTGCAGCGCCACTTCCTGTGCTGTACCGCCGGCGACCGGCATGCGCCAGTCCTCCGGCAGAGACACCTCCGCCGGTGTCACCTGCGAAAAGCCCCAGTCGTACAGGGACAGGTGATCCTGCCAGTCGTTGGGATCTGCCAGTGTGACGCAAATCAAGGTCACGCCGTTTCGCTCCGCTGCCGATACCAGACAGCGTCCGGCCTCGTCAGTAAAGCCTGTCTTTACGCCGATGACACTCTCATCCATGGTCAGCAGCTTATTGCTGTTTTTCAGCCAGCGCTGGTATGGCGGATTGCCAAAGCAGACCTGCGCCGAAGACTGGGCGCAAATCTCCCGAAAGTTCTCGTTTTGCAGTGCTGATGCAGCAAGCACCGCCATATCACAGGCGGTGGAATAGTGGTCATCGTCGTGCAGTCCGGAGGGTGTCACAAAATGCGTCTGCGTCAGGCCCAGCGCAGTAGCACGCTCGTTCATCTGCGCCACAAAAGCGGGGATACTTCCGGCAACCCGCACAGCAGCTGCCCCGGCGGCATCGTTGCCGGAGGGCAGCAGCATGCCATAACACAGGGCACGCTTGGTGACTGTGTCCCCCTCCACCAATCCCATGGAGGAGCCCTCCACCTGAATCGCCTGCGAATCAACGGTGAACTCTGTGTCCAGATCGCCGCTCTCCAGACAGAGCAGCGCCGACATGATTTTCGTCGTGCTCGCCATGGGACGTGGCTCCCGTGCGTTCTTCTCGTAGAGCACCTCGCCGGTCACGGCTTCCATCAGCACGCTGGAAACCGCCGATACCTCCGGCTGCTCCGCCGCACTGCAGGACAGAAAAGCGCCTGCCAGACTTCCTATGGCAATCACCGCTGCCAGTCCTGCTGCAACCCATTGGATGATTCGTTTCTGCATCGTCCTCGCTCCGTTCCCAAAAAGTTTTGAATCACACCGCACAAAGCCCTCAGACGGACTCTGTGCGACGCTGCCTTTGGTAAGAGCATATGCACGATGTCACAGGATTAGAACCGAGTCTTAGTCCTTCTTCTCCTCTGCTGCCGCAGTTTCCGCTGCGGTTTCTGCCGGCTTCTTCGAGCCACGTTTAAAAAACCCGCCGATCTGTTCCACAACACCCGGCACCGAGCGAATGGCGCTTCCCAGAAGGTCATCGCTCTCGTCCATCTGAAGCAGACGCACGCTGTCCTCCTGCACCACCAGAAACGCCACCGGCTGAATGGAAACGCCGGCACCGGCACCGCCGCCGAACAGATCCTTCGGTGTGCTCTTCGCCGGCAGGTCAGAACCGCCGGATGCAAAGCCATAAGAGACCTTGGAAACCGGAATAATGGTCACGGTATCGGATACGACAATGGGATCGCCAATGATGGTCTGAACGTCCACCATGTCCCGTATTTTCTCCATGGTCACACCCATGAGATCCTGAATCTGATGTTTTTCCTGCATGACAGTTTCCCTCCGTTTATTGTTTTTTGGCGTCCTTGGAAACGCCCTGTTCTTCTTTTGACCGTGCGCCAAAGGAAAGCGCCAGACTCAGCAGCGCAGCCAACGCTGCCAGCGGACAAACCAGCAGCCGTCCGCGCACCACCCAATCCGTCTTCTCCCTGCCGAATGCGCTCTGCACCACGATTTGTTTTTCGTGCACCCGCAGGCAGCTTTTCAGCAGCCCCAGCGCCTGAAACACCAGCATGTTGGTCACGCCGTAGGCAATGGCGCACGCCTTGGCATCAAACCGTCCCACACGTGCCCCGATGACCAGCCCCCGAATGGACATGCCCTTCCAGAGCCAGCGCAGCGATTTCGGCAGATCAGAGAGCTTTCCGTGAAACTGTTTCCACATCCGCCGCAGCTTTTCCCCACGTGATGCGCTGTCGCCCGCCGGTTTCTTTTGCTTTGGCGCACCGGATTTCTTTTTGCGCTGCGCTTTTTTTCGGTCGCTCCGCAGCAGCGGAATGCAAAACCAGGACAGCTTCCACTGGAAAATGTCCCGTGTTTCGTCGTACTCCACACGCAGCACAAAGGGCATCAGCAGCAGGCACAGCAACAGCAGTATGATTCCCAGCGCAATCAGCCACCCCGTCATGCAGCACAACCTCCTATTGCGACGCTGGAAGTGCGTCCTCTTCCAGAAGTTCCTCCGGTGATTCCTGCTGTATGATATTAGGCAGCGGCGGCAGTTCCTCCAATGAGGAAAGCCCGAAGCACCGCAGAAAATGCGGTGTCGTCGCATATGCGATGGGATGTCCCGGAACTGCCAGTCTGCCTGCCTCTGTCAGCAGCTCCTTTTCCACCAGCGTGTTCACCACAGAACTGCTGTCCACGCCACGCACATGCTCCACAAAGCTCTTGCTCACTGGCTGGTTATAGGCGACAATGGTCAGCACCTCCATGGCTGCCGGCGAAAGCGGTACGGACTTCTTGGTCTCTGCCGCTCGTGCGATCACGCCGGCGTATTCCTGCCGTGTGCAGAGCTGGTAGGCATTCTCCAGCTGCTGCACATGAAGTGCACTCTTTCGCCGCCGGTACTGCTGTTCCAGTGTTTCCAGCGCCTGACAGATCTCCGGCTTTCCCACATGACAAGCCTCTTGCAGCCTTGCCAGAGAAACCGGTTCTCCGCAGGCAAACAAAACCGCTTCTACCGCACCGACCAGTGCGGAACTGGTGTTTCCTTCCATTATCATTTCCTGCATTTCTTGAATTATTCCGCCGTTTCCATACGGCGTGATTTTTTCCTGCCGTCCGTCCGCCGGTAAAGATAGGTGCTGTCCTCGCTGATGCCGATCCTGCCGTGTTTGGTCAGTTCCAGCACCGCCAGAAACAGCGCCACCCGTGCGGAACGCTCCCGCACATCGGCATACAGTGCGCCAAGATAGACGTGCTCATTGTGATAGACCTTCCGCATGACATAGACCACCTTGGACATCACAGAAACCACAGGCTGGCTCACCACAGACTGTAAGCGTTCCCGTGCGGTATCCGGCGGGGAAAACCGCTTCTGCCCCATCTGATCCCACGCCTCCCGCAGCACAGCGACATCGTGGTGCAGAGCATACGCCGGAGAGACCGAGACCGGCATGGGCCGGCGCACGAAAATCTGGTTGCCGATAAACCGTCCCGCCAGTGCCTGCGCCGCCTGTTTGCACAGAGCGTACTCGATCAGTGCCCCCTGCAGCGCCTGTTTTTCCTGATGCGCTTCCTCAGGCCGCGGCAAAAGGGCTGCCGTCTTAATATAGATGAGCCGTGCTGCCATCTCCAGAAATTCGCCGGCAAGCTCCAGATCCTGTTCCCGGCACTGGTCGAGATACGCCAGATACTGCTCCAGCAAGCGGGAGATCTCAATGTCATAGATATTCAGCTTGTGCTTGGAGATCAGACTGAGCAGCAAGTCCAAAGGCCCCTCAAAGACCTCCAGCTGAAACGAAATTTTCTCCATGGATCACATCAGCATCTGAACCAGCGTGCCAATCCAGTTGGTCGCCCAGAGAAAGAACTGCACGATCCAGCTGCACAGGTAGTTCAGCGGTGTGCTCAGTGCGCCGATCAGTATCAGAACCCAGAGCACAATAGAAAGCACCTGCTGGTGCTGTTGCATCCAATAGGACTGCCGATAGGGCAGCAGCATCATGAGCACCTTGGAACCGTCTAGCGGCGGAATCGGAATCAGGTTGAACACTGCCAGACTGATGTTGACCGTGACAAATCCAGACAGGAAGTAGTGGATGGCAAGCAGGGCGGCGCTGCCGGCGTTCGCCGCATAAAACGGGAACTCCACCTGCAGCAGAATCACACCCAGCAGTGCTGCCAGCAGGTTGGAAAACGGGCCGGCAAGGGATGTCCAGATGATGCCCTTTCGTGGATTGTTCATCCGTGCCGGATTGATGGGAACCGGCTTTGCCCAGCCGAAGCCGGTGAACAGCAGGAGCACAGAACCAAGCGGATCCAGATGCATCAGCGGATTCAGGGTCAGCCGACCGTTTGCCTCTGCTGTGTCATCGCCGAACCGGCGAGCCATCCAGCCGTGCGCAAACTCGTGCAGCGGCAGGATCAGCAGGATGATCACCACCCGTGCCAAAAGCATATACCGATTCAAATGAAATAATGAGCTGAAAATACCCATGTGCAGACTCCCTTCGCAGCGCCTGTTTTTCAGGCGGCAGTTTCCGTTTTTTGAAAAACACACCCGTCCAAAAACAAAAGGCGGATGTTGTACACGATACTCTTTTCTATTATACATGATTCTCTGCCGAATTTCAAGTCTATTTTCCCCGATTGGCAAAAAATCCGCAGAGTGCCCGTGGCGCAGGAACAAAAAATCCGATTTTTCCGGCCGCGGCAGCGGTCTGCGCCGAATCCGGAATCTTGTTTTTTCAATCTTTTTCGTCTGATTTTTCGAAAAATCAGTATCTGCGCATTGATTTCAAAAGAAAACCGGTGCAATAAAAAAATATTGAAAAGATTCCAACAAAACGCTTGCATTTTTTTTGAAAATCTGATAAAATAGATATGTTAGTTTTCAAGCCATTCTATCGAGTGGTTTGACATGCAAACATGTTCGTAAGGAGGTGCAGATAGAATGGCTAAATGTGAATTTTGCGGAAAGGGTGTTACTTTCGGAATCAAGGTTTCCCACTCCCACAGACGCTCGAACAGAACATGGAAGCCGAACGTAAAGCGTGTGAAAGCGATTGTAAAAGGAGCTCCCTGTCATGTATACGTTTGCTCCAGATGCCTGCGCTCCGGCAAAGTAGAACGCGCGTAAGGCTCGCTTCTTCCCCAAATTGAAGATGAAAAATCGCCAGAGGTTTGCAAAGTTTGCAGCTTCTGGTTTTTCATTTTTCCCGAAAAACTCCGCTTTTTCGGCAACTTGTGAAAGCAATTTCCGACACCTTCGTATTTTTTGTGGAAATTCCCTTGCTTTTTTGCAAAAGGTATGCTATACTTAGAGTATCCCTGTAAATACCTGCGCGGCAAGTCCAACGCTCGCAGCCACATTTCGGGCGATAATCTTTGGATGAGGTGAACCAAATTGGCACAATTGCAGAAACCCAAAATCAAAAACCCTGAGCTGGTTGCCGCAATGGCAGATTTTAAACAAAATCAGAACAAGCAAACCGAGGCTGCAATGCTGGAGGCACTGAAAAACGCTTCCTTCATCGCACCGATCTCTCTTCGCACCAATCTGGACGAAGTGACCCCCGACGAAAACGGAAATCGTCAGGTGGAAGCCTCCCTGCTCGCCGTTTCCAACAAGGCCGGCACCAAGCTGTTTCCGGCATTCACGGACTGGCTGGAATTCCTGAAGTGGAAGGACGATGCGGATGCCGAGACTACCGTTATCACATTTGAGCAGTACAGCGACCTGCTGCTGCGAAAGAACAACGGCATCAAGGGCATCGTGATCAATCCGGCTGAAGCCAACATCGTGGTACAGCGGGAGAAGATGGCTGAGATGAAGGGCGTGGAGATTCCGGCAGAAAATCATCCGGAACACGTCATCACCGCTCTGTTCGGCGCCGAGAAGATCACGAACTCGGATCTGATCATCGCAGCTGCCCACGTTCGTGAGGAAAAGTCGCAGGAGGCACAGGCCGCCCTGTTCAACGCCATTCGCAAGGCCCGCTTCATTGCACCGGCAATGATGCAGGAGATCCCCAACGAAATCAAGCCTGGCGATCAGGTGACTGCGAAGGCAGAATTCATTATGCTGAACCGTGACGACCAGAAATGGCTCCCGCTGTTCACCAGTCTGCCGGAGCTGCAGAAGTGGAGCACAGGTCCGTCCTGTCAGGCAGTTCCCATGACGCTCGCCAACTACAGCGCAATGATGTCCGACCCGAACAACAGCGCTGTGGGCATCGTCATCGACCCTTTCACACTGGGCATCACCTTCAACAAGGATCAGGTGCTCAGCCTCCAGCCCCGTCTGGTGCTTCAGGATCTGAAAAATATCCCCATGGACATGCTGAACGAGCTGAAAGAAAAGTTCGCAGAGATTCCCAGCATCAAGGCCGCTTATCTGGCAGGCATCAATGTCAACGGCAAGGACGGTCATCTGATCATTCTGGATCTGACCGTTACCGCACAGGAAGATGTCAAACCCATCGCTGACGCTACTGCAACCATCGCCGGCAAGTTCGCACCGTGCACCATCGCACCGCTGCAGTCGCCCATGGGCAAGAAGGCAAGCGAAGGCAAGGCTCCGTTCTATACCGCTGAAGCATAAGCCGCAAGAAATTCCCAAAAAATGAGAACCGCCCTCCGGAACACCGGAGAGCGGTTTTTTGTGTGATCCTCTCATTTTTATGATGCTGCGTTCTCCTCGCCGGAAACTGCCGCATCCCGCAGTGCTTCGAACGACGGCTTCAGCTTATGGTAGATCTCTTTCACCTGCTGCCCATCGTGGTAATAGCGTGCCAGGAGATTATTCAACGTCAAGAGGTTGTCCGCAGCCATCAGAATCGCACACACCCGATGAATCAGCTTCTCGTCCTCCGTATCCAGAATCTCTGCCACATGCTTTTTCAGCTTCTTCGGAAACGTCAGCGCCGTGTTCTTTTTGACAGCAGTCTTCCGTTCTTTCGGTGCCTCCGCTGTTTCCTCCTCTGCTGCCTCCAGAATCTGGCTGGGCTGCAGGGATGCCACGCCGTTCAGCGCATTCTCAATGGTAGAGCAGATCTCCAGCGTGGAATTGCTGTTCTGCAAATACTGGACAAAGAACGTCAAATCCAGGTCAAAATCCGTGTCCTTGCTGATGATGTACAGCGGAACCTGCGGCCGTCTGCCGATCAGATAGCCAATGTACATAGAAAGCTGCAAATCCAGTGCGTTTTTCACGGTGTTCTTCCGTGTGGAAAGCGCTGTTACCTCCATCAGGCGCACCGATGCCTGACAGGTAATCAGCCGGCGGTGCAGTTCGAAAGTCAGTCCGCAGCGGTTCTGCGTGTAGAAGATCACCACTTCGTCCGACTTTGTGAGAGATTCCAATCCGTCCAGGCCCTCGATATATACGTTCTCATAATCCACCAGATAAATCGCCATTTTCGTCCTCCTATAAAAAGAGCCCACTCCGCATCTTGCTGCATACGCCCAGATGCGGGATAGGCTCCGACACATGTTGAATTTTTCCTATAAAAAAAGAGAACGCCAATGCGTTCTCAATCCGTTTGGAGGCGCCATCCAGATTTGAACTGGAGAATCAGGGTGTTGCAGACCCTTGCCTTACCACTTGGCTATAGCGCCATTTGGAGCGGATTACGAGGCTCGAACTCGCTACCTCCACCTTGGCAAGGTGGCGCTCTACCAGATGAGCTAAATCCGCATAAGTGTACTTTTTGCAAAGTACACTGGCGATCTGGATGGGATTCGAACCCACGACCTCTGCCGTGACAGGGCAGCGTTCTAACCAACTGAACTACCAGACCAGTGGTGGAAACTATAGGGCTCGAACCTATGACCCTCTGCTTGTAAGGCAGATGCTCTCCCAGCTGAGCTAAGCTTCCATCATTTTTCGTCGTCGTTTTTTCCGTGGCGACAAGTAATATTATACACCATCTCCGGCGATTTGTCAAGACTTTTTTCAAAAAAATTTTTGTTATCAAAAATCGGAAAATCCACGTAATTGCGTCGTTTTTTCAGTTTTGGTTTATCGTTTACGAAAAGTTAACATTTTAATTTGCTGAAAAAGAGCCGCCCGCAGCCTGCGGACGACCCTCGTTTTTGATTGGGGTGTATTGCTTACTTGCCAGTACCGGTTACGTTGAAGGTAACCTCGACGGAAGTCCAGCCGCTGTTGAAAGCGTCCTTATCCACGATCTGTGCAGAATAAGCGGAAGCATCGGTAACTGCGCCGTTTGCATCGTGTGCATCTTCCGGCAGCTTGTTTACCCACTTGTTATAGATGTTTGCACGCATCTCTACGCCGTCATCCGAAGAGGTGTAGTTCTTCTTGGTCATGGGAACTTCTTCCCCGTTCATCTTGATGCTGGTGATCTCGATTGCCATGTTCGGATACAGTGTGGTACCGTCCTTGACCATGACAGCCATGAAGGACATGCCAGACGGTGTGTAATCGCCGTTTGCATCACCGGTAACATCATACATCAGACCAGCGGTTGCGCCGTTTACGCTAACGGTATATTCGCCGTCGCCAGTGATCGGAACAACACCTGCATCATAGGTCAGCAGGTCTTCATCTGTGCCCCAGTACTGTACGTACCACTCGCCGTCAACCATTGCCAGATATGCATCGCCGGACTCAGCGGAAACCGGCTCTTCGAAGCTGCCGGTCTGTACCTGTTCGCCTGCAACAGAGCTTTCGTCAGCAGCGCTGGTTTCTTCCTCGCCGGACTCCTCTTCGGTGGTTTCAGCTGCGCTTGACTCTTCCTTGCTGGAATCCTCCTTATCTCCGCATGCTGTGAATGCAGTGCACATCATAGCAGAAGTCAGAAGGAAAGCCAGAAGCTTTTTTGTCTTCATCATAATTTTTTCCTCATTTCCTATTTTCATTTCGATAGAATCAAACCGTGCAAATACACAATCTTATGATACCTGATTTTAAAACCGGATGCAATACACGTTTTAAACAAATCTAAACCAAATAAAATTGCTGACTTCATGCATTTTCACATAATTCACAAATATTTTCTCTGAAATTCAACAAATTTCTCCGCTTTTTTTCAATTTTTCGATCTTTTCGACGCAATCTTCCCCGATGGGATTTGCACAAAACCGCACCTGCCGGTTACGTCCTGCTGCCGGGAAAATCAGCCCAGCTCTTCCTCCAGGGCAATCATTTTTTCCATGGTTTCGTCCATGCTCACCCGCAGCTCTTCCATCCGTGCGCACTTCTCCTGCATCAGCTGGTAGTCGCTGCAAACCGCCTCGTCCGAGATCTCCGCCGTCAGCTGATCCAGTTCCTCCTGCATCACATCCAGACTCTGTTCCAGACTGCGCAGGTCGGCACGCAGCTTTGCCTGCTGGGAACGCTGCTTCTTGGAGCGATACGCCGGCTTCTCACCCTTGGGTTGTTTCTCCGCAGCCTGTGCAGCCGATTCCTCCGCCGCCTGTTCCTGCTTCTGCTGCGCCTCCAGCCACGCTGAAAAACCGCCTGTGTAAGCGGCAGCGCCGTCCGCCGTCAGGGAGAGGATATGATCTGCCACGTGATCCAGCAGATACCGGTCATGGGACACAAACAGAATCGTTCCGGGGAACTCCGCCATTGCCTCCTCAATAACCTCTTTCATAGCGATGTCCAAGTGGTTGGTGGGCTCGTCCAGAATCAGGACATTGCCGTGTTCCAGCATCATCACCGCAAAGCAAACCTTTGCACGCTCGCCGCCGCTCAGAACTCCAATAGGTTTGAACACGTTCTCCCCTGTGAGACGCACCTGTCCCAGCAAGCTCCGCACTTCCAGATCTGTCCAGGACGGCACACGGTCGTGAATCTCCTGCATCACCGTCTTTGCCGGATGCAGGTTGGTGCTCTCCTGTTCGAAGTAAGACAGCTTCACATTGCTGGTCCAGCGAATCTTCCCCTGATGGGGCAGCATGCCCTGCAAGATGCGCAGCAGCGTGGATTTTCCGATGCCGTTGTCCCCCACGATGCCCCACTTTTCCCCACGGCGCACCTCAAAGGACAGGGAGGGCAGCAGCGTCTTGCGCTCCGCACCGCTTCCCACAGAGATGTCAACATCCTGCACCTTCAGCAGTTCCACTGGCGGGTCGATTTCATAGGTAAACCGCACTTTCGCCTGTTTCTGCGCACGCAGCGGTTTGGGAATGCGCTCCATCTTCTCCAGCTGCTTCACACGGCTCTGGGCGCTCTTCGCCGTGGAGGCACGTGTCAGGTTTCGTGCCACGTAGTCCTCCAGCTTAGCGATCTCTTTCTGCTGCATCTCGTATTCTTTCCACTGGCGTGCCACAGCCGCCTCTTTGAGCTGGGTAAACGTTGTGTAATTTCCCTTGTACTGCGTCAGTGTTCCCTGCTCGATCTCGCAAATGCTGGTGCAGAGGCGGTCTAAGAAATAGCGGTCGTGGGAGACCAGCAGCAGTGCGCCCTTATAGTCTTTCAGGTAATCCTCCAGCCACATCACCGTCTTGAAGTCCAGGTGGTTGGTAGGCTCGTCCAGAATCAGCAGGTTCGGTTCTTCCAGCAGCAGCCGTGCGATGGCAAGCCGTGTTTTCTCACCGCCGCTGAAGCCGGAGATGATGCGGGAATCGTTTTCCCGTCCGAATCCCATACCGTTCAGTACCGTGCGAATCTTCACGTCGATCTGGTAGCCGTCGTTCGCTTCGAACCACGTTTGCAGCCGGTGGTATTCCTCGGAGACCGAGAGGTCGCCGGACTGCATCTGTTCCTCCAGGGCGTGCATTTTCTCCTGCGTATCCAGAAGCGGCTGGAACACGCTTCGCATTTCCTCCCAGACGATACTCTCCCGATTCAACCCGCCCATCTGCTCCAGATAGCCGATGCTGGTCTTCCCGGAATAGGCGACATCGCCATCCCCTTCCACCAGATGATCCGGCAGTTCATGCTCCGTGATGATGCGCAGCAGCGTGGATTTTCCGCAGCCGTTCACGCCGATCAGTCCGATGCGGTCCCGGTCCTCGATGGTGAGGGAAACATGGGAGAGCACCTGATTTCCATTGTAAAATTTATTGATATCTGTTAAACGCAGCAGCATAGCGTTGCGATCCTCCTATCATTCGCTCCAAAAGTGAGTTTCAAGCCGTCCGGCACCCGCCGAAAGCAGCGGAAAACGATGCCAGACATATTCTTTTATTGTATCATATTCCGGAAGAAATTACAATGTTTTTTTGTGTCGGTGCACATAAGAAATCTGATTATTGACAAACATAATATAGCATGCTATACTATAATTACCTTATATTAGAGGATGTGTGATTTATTTGAAAAAGGATGTGTTTATTAGCTACAGTTCTAAAGACTTTAATAAAGTTAACACCGTAAAGGACATCCTTGAGATCAATGGCATCTCATGTTGGATGGCTCCACAAAGTATCCCAGCAGGCTCAAGTTATGCAAAAGAAATCCCAATTGCCATAAGGGAATGCAAAGTATTTCTATTAATGATTACTCCTAAGTCACAAGAGTCACAATGGGTGCCAAAAGAAGTAAGTGTCGCTTTATCTGAATGCAAATGTGTCATTCCATTTGTAATAGAGGAATGCATCTTGACGGATATGTTCAATTTCTTTTTGACAGATGTACAAAGATACTACGCATTTGAATTAAAGTCTGATTTTCTTAAAGAATTAATTGAAAGAATCAAATCCGAATGCAACAAATCGACTTCTTCCATTCTACAAATCAATCAAGCATCCGATATTGAATCATGGATTGTAAGAACAGAAAGAAATACCCTTAATTTATATTTTTCAAAATTTCTGGCACTCTTAAAAAAAGAATATAAGAGCAATCCAAACGCTGAATCGATAGACCAATGGGTGGATAAATATATAATTGAGCAGTATCCCATTCGCTCGATAATGAATTCACTTGATAAATGCTCTATTTTTTTAACGGCTGTTGCAGAAGCCAAAATACAAATCGCTATAATATTCATTCATTCTGGTGCAAAACACTACATTAAAGAAGCACGGGAATTCCTAAATTCCGCCATTAAAATATATCTAAATCAACTGCATGACGAAACAGCATTCAAAAGAATTGTATATTCAAAATGGCTTATTGCCGTCACTTATAAACAAGAACGAAATTTTGGATATGCCAATGAACTATGCGAAGACTTAATAGCGTATATAAATGATGAAAATCAAACATTCGATGTCCCATACAGCGATTCATTACTCTTGCCACAGCGTGAGTTAGTTGTAATAAATAAAGAAGAAGTTATGAGTGATTATTTGCTTATCCATCTGGATGATATAAGCATGAATCCAAAGGAACTTTTTTATACGCAAAGGCGCCTGTTAGAATTGCACATCTTAAACAATGATTTTGAAAAGGCAAAAGAACTTCTTCCGGAGCTTCTATCATCTTTCAAACGATGCAAAGGATTTATCGATGAAATATACCATGTAGGTCTATATCAAAATTTATTTGAATACTATAGTTATATCGGAGATAAAGTATCTGCTGAAAACTATTATAAAATGGCAATGGAGAGTGCAAAGAAAAATTATTGGAAAGGCAAGGAAAAGAAATTAGCCAACTTAAAGCAAGTATTTGAATGAAAGGAACTTAAAAATGTTTGATACAAAAAGCGCAAAAGTACTTTGGAATTATCTCCACCTAAATCAAGAAATCACAAAATCTGATGGTATTATCGCTTTTGGGAGTCATGATCTTCATGTTGCAGAACGGGCAGCAGATTTATATCTGCTGGGTTATGGAAAATATATCATTTTCACTGGAGGATTAGGAAGGATAACTCAGAAAATTTGGAATAAACCAGAAGCAGATAAATTTGCTGAAATCTCTATTAAAAAGGGAGTGCCTAAAGATGCAATTTATATCGAAAATAAATCGAGCAACACGGGGGAAAACATACAATTCACTAGGCAGTTACTTGACAATATGGATGTTTCAACACATTCTATGATCGTTGTTGATAAGCCCTTTAAAGAAAGGCGACTATTTGCCACTTTAAAAAAGCAATGGCCTGAATTAAATTTTTTAATTACTTCTCCAACCGCTTCATTTGAAGAATATTTGCTATATTACCAAAATTCAGAGGAATTAAACGTTGATGACTTTATAAACATCATGGTTGGAGATCTTCAACGTATAGATGTTTACGAACGTAGTGGATTTCAAATCAAACAACACATCCCATCTTTCGTATGGGATGCATTTCATGTCCTTGTTAAAGAAGGCTATGATCGTCAGCTAATAAAATAAGTCTCACTTCATTTTTAGTATTAAGGTCACATCATCTTCTAATAATCCAATTTTCAGCTTCTTGACTTTTCCCCCGCATCTGCGTATACTATTATATAGCACAATATCGCTGCAATTTTTCGAGTGGAGGAACAATTCATGAGCTGGCACGCATTCTGGGGACATTTTCGCACCATCACACGCCATCGGCACATGGTCATCCGGCACTGCCGCAAAGCCGGCATTCTCTGGCAGGGGTTGCGGCACGATCTCTCCAAATACAGCCCCACAGAATTTTTCGCCGGCGTCCGCTACTATCAGGACGGCAAGCGCAGCCCCAACGAAGCGGAACGGGAGGCGCTTGGCTATTCCCTTGCATGGATGCACCACAAGGGGCGCAACCGCCACCACTTCGAATACTGGTGGGACTACAACCCCAAGACCCGCAGAAACGAGCCGGTGGAGATGCCCATACGCTTCTTTGCCGAGATGTTCTGCGACCGTGTCGCCGCCAGCAAGATCTACATGCAGGACAAGTATACGCAGGCGTGTCCGCTCCAATATTTCCAACGCTCCACTGCACAAAAGGTCGGCACGATCCACCCCAGCACCGCTGCCATGCTGACCGAGATGCTGGAACTTCTGGCAAACGAGGGCGAGGATGCCGCTTTTGCCGAGCTTCGCCGGCGGGTCAAAGCTGCCAAGCAATGAGAACCCGTCATCACAAGCGTATCACAAATGTCTTGTGAAGACAGGTTCTAAAAAAATCGCCGAACCCTTGGAATCCATCCGGTTCGGCGATTTCTCTTTATTCTGCCGGTGTGGTTTCTGCTGCATCCGCTGCAGAACTTCCGGAATCCACAATTCCCTGCAATACGCTGTCATCTACCGTGGTGAACTCGTCCACCTTGCCGAACTCCATCTGCACGTCGTTCACTGTGGTGAACAGCAGATTCTTGGACGGCTCATAGGTGAATGTAATGGCATCGCTTGTATCGCTGGAGGAATCCGAGTGGTATGTGATCTCGTTGTTCTCCATGCTCCATGTGGATGTGGTGCTCTGCTTCCCATTGAAATACTCCGTTGCCGCACCGCCATCCTGAAATTCGATTTGCATGACGATTGCCAGCGGCACGCCCTGCAGCGAGTCCACCAGCTGCCCGTCGCTGTTATAGCCGCCGCGCATCTCCCAGCGCCCCACAATATCCGATGTGTCGGCAACGATGGTTTCCGAGCTTTTCTCCGCCGGAACGCTCTCCGCTGCGGTCGTGGATGTGGTGCTGCTCTCTGCGCTGTTGTCCTCTGTATTGCCGCATCCAGTCATGCTGCCGCACAGTACGGCTGCCGTCAAAAATGCTGCAATGCCATATCTTTTTCGTTTCATATGCAATTCCTCTTTTCTGTTGTTCTCCGGTCAAAACAAAACGCGTCAATAAGAAGTTCAAGAAATTCTTACCCACGCGTTTTTTCCTATTTTCTACATTGGAGCGGGCGACGAGAATCGAACTCGCAACCTCAGCTTGGGAAGCTGATGTTTTACCACTAAACTACGCCCGCAGACGCCGTCCGCAGACGGTAAAAAACTTGGAGCTGGAAACGTGACTTGAACACGCGACCTGCGCATTACGAATGCGCTGCTCTACCAACTGAGCTATTCCAGCACCTTATTTTCCCTGGCAAGCGATACTCGCCCTTTCAATGAGAGTACTTCTTTATTATACCACATTTTCCGGCTTTGTCAAGAGGTTTTCAAAAATATTTGGAAAAAATCACAATTTCAATTGAAATCGGGGAAAAGATATGCTATAATAAAAAAGTCAAGCCCGGATTTTTTCTCCGGCAGCTTTGCAGGCCCTCATTTGCCCGCACATTTTTCTGGAAAAAATCGAAAAAACAATTGAAATCGCCAAAAGAATGTGTTATAATAGGAGTAAAATCAAAACTTCATGAAAAGGAAGGAAGCAACATGAAAAAGAAAACAAAATCAATTCTCGCAATTGTCCTTGCAGTTCTCCTGCTGCTCACCATAATTGTCACCCTGTCAACCACGATTCTGTTTTCCAAGAGCGATACGCCGAAAATTTTCGGACACTACATCTACCTCATGGAAAGCGACACCATGGAGGCAAGCGCCAGCGGAACTTCCGTTGCGACCGATCTCACCGCAGTGGCAACTGGCGGTGCAACGGTGGACAGCGAGAGCGCTTCCGCATCGATTCACAAGAACACAGCGGTCATCGCTTCGGTTTACAGCGAATCCGATCCCATCGCCAAGTACAACGCCGTCCTCTGTGTGCTGGCACCGGATGATCCCTCCACAGACGTGGATTCCGACCGTATCGCCGTTCGCCGCATCAACACCATTGCGCAGGACGAAAGCGGTATCCTGAAGTACTACCCCACCACCATGCAGGCTGACACCGTGGGAACCGAACCGCCGATCACCGTGGACAACATTCTGGGCAAATGTACTTACGAGAGCAAGGAGCTGTACTCCTATGTGAAGTTCGTCAACAGTGTTCCGGGTATCCTGCTGCTGATGGTTCTGCCGGCAGTGATCCTGGTCATCATGCTCATTGTTGCAATCGTTCGTGCCAATACCAAGAGCGACGATGATTTCGCTTTTGAGGAAAATTATGACGAGGTCTTCAGCGAAGATTCCTACGATCCCGATGCCGACTACAGCGAAGAAGAGCTTGGCGCACGTTCGCCGCTGTTCCATCCGGAGGATGCTTCCTCCAGCCGTTCTTTCGAACAGCGCCGTTCCTCCATCGCCCAGAACTTTGAGCGAAAGGCAGTCAACCCCAACTCGCCGTACCAGAAGGCACGCACCATGCAGTTCAAGGCACAGCATGACGTTCCGATCTACACCAATCCGGAAGATCAGATTCCGGTAGGCGGTACTGCGCCAGATACCAGTCGGTATGAGAACCCCGGCTTCGACGAGGATGCAACTTCCATCTTCCACACCCGCAGCGAATATGCAGCAAACAGCACTGTCCCGCCAGTTTCCGCACCGATTGCGCCGGATTCTTCTGCTGCCTACCACGGCAGCCACGAGGCAAGTTCCCCGGAAGAGGCCCGCAACCTGGGCGAAACCAGACCGCTCTACAGCAACCCTGCATCTGCTGCTTACACCCCGCAGCACGCTGCTCCGGCACAGCCGGCCGCACCGGCTCCTGCCCCGGCTCCCGCTCCGGCACCGAAGCCGGCAGCACCGCAGCGTCCGGCAAGCAAGTATGACTCTGCTTCCATCGACGAGCTGCTTGCAATGATCGAAGACGAAAAGAAAAAGCTGGACGACTAATTCTCGCCCATATCCCCCCGAAAAAATCCGGCAGATCAGATGTCTGCCGGATTTTCTGTTCTGATTCGCTGAAAAAAGCGGTACAGCTTCCGAATGGAGATGGAAGCTGTACCGCTTTTTATCTTTTGAAATGCAGCGAATCGCTTACTTGCAGTCTGTAATCAGCTGATTCAGTGCGCTCAGGAATGCAGAAATAGAGGAGTTGATGATATCCGACCGGATGCCAACGCCCCAGCAGGTCTTGCCATTCTTCTCCAGTCCCACATAGGAAACCGCCTTGGAGTTGGAACGAACTGCCAGTGCGTGTTCTGTGTAGGTGGTCAGAGCAAAGTCCATGTTCAGGTATGCCTTTACCGCATTGGATACCGCATCCAGACGGCCGTTGCCGTCTGCCTGAATCACGTCCGTCTTGCCATCATAGGAGATGGTCACAGCTGCACCAATCACACCCTCCTCCTTCTGCACGAAGTGTACTTCCGGCAGGGAGATCGGTTCTTCGATGTTGACATAGTGCTCCTCGAAAATCCTGAGCACTTCCTCCGGCAGCAGTTCCTTGTGGGCGTGGTCGGAAACACCCTTGACCAGATAACCAAAGGACTCCCGCATCTTCATAGGAATGTGATAGCCATACTTGGTTTCCATCAGGTAGCTTACGCCGCCCTTGCCGGACTGGCTGTTGATTCGAATGACGTCTGCCTCGTAAACACGGCCCACATCCTCGGGGTTGATGGGCAGGTACGGCACATTCCAGTGCTTGCAGTCGTGCTCTTCCCGCCAGTGCATGCCCTTGGCGATGGCATCCTGATGGGAGCCGCTGAACGCTGCAAAGACCAGCTGTCCGCTGTACGGCGAACGCTCATAGACGTGCATTCTGGTGACACGCTCATAAACCTCAACGATCTCCGGCATATTGGAGAAGTCCAGCTCCGGATCCACGCCCTGAGAATACATGTTCAGTGCCAGCGTGATAATATCCACATTACCGGTGCGCTCGCCGTTGCCGAACAGGGTGCCCTCGATACGGTCGCCGCCCGGCAGCAATCCCAGCTCGCTGTCTGCCACTGCACAGCCGCGGTCGTTGTGGGGATGCAGGGAGATGACAACGTTTTCTCTGCGGTAAAGATTGTCGTTCATGTACTCGATCTGGTTGGCGTAGACATGGGGCATGGAGTGGGAAACCGTTACCGGCAGGTTGATGATCACCTTGTCGTCCGGCGTCGGCTCCCAGATCTTCAGCACGGCGTTGCAGATCTCCAGCGCAAACTCCGGCTCTGTTCCGGTGAAGCTCTCCGGCGAATACTCAAAGCGGAAATGGCCCTCGGTCTTTTCCCGATACTCCTTGCAGAGTTTTGCGCCAAACTCTGCGATCTTGATGATATCTTCCTTGCTCTTCTTGAACACCTGTTCCCGCTGTGCCACGGAGGTGGAGTTATACAGGTGGACGATGGCATGCTTTGCGCCCTTCAGGGATTCGAAGGTCTTGGCGATGATGTGTTCCCGTGCCTGCGTCAGCACCTGAATCGTTACATCGTCCGGAATCAGATCCTGTTCGATCAGCGTCCGGCAGAACTCGTATTCCGTTTCGGATGCAGCCGGAAAGCCGATCTCGATTTCCTTGAATCCGATCTTCACCAGATACTTGAAAAACTCCAGTTTTTCCTCCAGACTCATGGGCGTAATCAGTGCCTGATTGCCGTCCCGCAGGTCAACGCTGCACCAGATCGGTGCTTTTTCGATCATGGTCTTCTGTGCCCAGCGCATGGGCGGGTTCTTCACCGGAAAAAACTGCGGTGCATACTGTTCTACATGGTTCATCATAACGCATCCTTTCTTTCATTCTCAGAGCTTGTTTTGTATCTTTTTATATGCGGATTTTTGCACATGATTTTGTCGGTGACAAGGAAAAAATCCGCAGGCATACTTTCGTATAGCAAGGATTTTTGACGCAGTCAGCAGCAAAATCTGCCGAAAAGACGTACGGAAAAAGATGCGAAACAAGCTCTCATACATTTGTTTCCAGTCCAGGCAATAAAAAAGTCCCTTCCGCACAGCAATCCTGTTCGCTATGCAAAAGAGACGAAGGAACTCTCCGTGGTACCACTCTTTTTGATGCATCTCTGCACCCGCTCACGCACATCTGACAATGTGCAGCCCCGATAACGGAGGGCAGTCCGGCAGAACCTACTGACACTTTCGTGCGTTCCGTCTGCGGCTCAGGGAGGAGCTATCATGAACGGCTTTCCACTGCCTCGCACCGGCCGGCAGCTCTCTGCGGCAAAACACGTCCTCTTTTTTCCCTTCAGCGCCTGTTTTTCACAAAACAAATCTGTATCTTCGAAACAACACCCCACCTGCCGCATCTGCGATTGCAGGCTGGATTGCTTATTTCTTATTATACCGCCCCGCTTTCGATTTGTCAAGTGGATTTTCAAAATTTCTTTCGATTCCTTCGGCACCGGATAAAATCCGCTTTGATTCTGCAATATTTTGAATAAAATATTTACATAGTGTAAAAAAGCTTGTTAGGTGCTTGCTTTTACGAAAACGAAGTGCTATACTAAAACATAAGAAACGTTTATCCTGCGGTTTGGATTTCAGCGGACAGCATTTCGGCTGTGCCGCCTGCATTTGATAGCATCCAAGGAGGTGTGTACCATGCCAAAGACGTTTGCGTTTGCACGAGTGAGCATTCTGGAACTGACGCACCGAGTCATTTTGACCCGGAGCGAAATTTGCGCTGTACACGCCATGGTTCCAAGGAAAAATGCGGGCGGACGTTATGAAAACGCCGCACGGGTATGATGTTTGGAACCCTTCGGCAATTTGCCGGGGGTTTTTTTGAATCAGAAAGCAACCAGCCTTTCTACGGGAGAAGCGAAGGATACTTCTCTCCGGCATACAGCGCAGGCACTTCGGGTCTGTTCCAAAAATCGTATTCTTTCGTTTTCACAAAAACTAAAAAATAAAAAGGTGAAGAGACAAATGACACTGAAAGGCGCACAAATTATTGTTGAGACCCTCATCGAACAGGGCGCAACAACGGTATTCGGCTATCCGGGCGGACAGGTCATCGATATCTACGATGCTCTCTATCTGGCACAGGATCGGATCCATCACATCATCACAGCTCACGAACAGGGCGCAGCCCACGCTGCCGACGGCTATGCACGTGCTACCGGCGAGGTAGGCGTTGTCATCGCCACCTCCGGTCCCGGCGCAACCAATCTGGTCACCGGTATCGCAACGGCTTATCTGGACTCTGTTCCGCTGGTTGCCATTACCGGCAACGTTCCGAACTCTCTCATCGGACGGGACAGCTTCCAGGAGGTCGACATCACCGGTGTAACCATGCCCATTACCAAGCACAACTTCCTGGTAAAGCGTGTGGAAGAGCTGGCAGACACCATTCGGGAGGCATTCCGCATTGCAAAGTCCGGCAGACCGGGTCCGGTTCTGGTGGATATTCCCAAGGACGTGCAGAACGCGCTCTATGAGTACAGCGCACAGGCACCGGTAGTAAAAACTCCCGTTGCTCCGGCAAAGGAGGACGAGATCGAACAGGCTGCGGAGATGATTCTGGCAGCTAAGAAGCCTTACATCTACATCGGCGGCGGTGCAATCACTGACAATGCCGGCGCAGAGGTTCTTGCGCTGGCGGAAAAGATCGATGCCCCCATCGGCTGCACCATGATGGGCATTTCCGCAGTTCCCACCTCCAATCCCCGCTGGCTGGGCATGGAGGGCATGCATGGTCACTATGCATCCTCCATCGCCCAGAATGAAGCAGACCTGATCATCACCGCAGGCTGCCGCTTCAGCGACAGAGGTACCGGCAACACCGCAAAGTATGCCCGCAACGCAAAGATCATTCACATCGATATCGATGCTTCGGAAATCCGGAAGAATATCTCCGTAGAACTGGGAATCGCCGGTTCGATGCGGGAGATTCTGGGACGGCTGACAGAAAAGCTGCCGCAGCAGACACATCCGGAATGGATGGCGCATGTGGCGGATCTCCAGAAGTACACCAGGGAGCTGGAGGCACAGGATCCCGCCGAGCTGACACCGTTCACCGCCATTGACGCCATTGCCGCAGTTGCGGACAAGGACACCATTGTGGCAACAGACGTTGGGCAGCACCAGATGTGGGTGGCACAGCACTATCCGTTCGAAACACCCCGCACCTTTATCTCCAGCGGCGGTCTGGGCACCATGGGCTTCGGTCTGGGCGCAGCCATCGGTGCTGCAACAGCAACCGGCAGAAAGACCGTTCTGGTCACCGGCGACGGCAGCTTCGGCATGAACCTCAACGAACTGGCAACCGCCGTTTCCAATCAGACACCGGTCGTTGTATTCATCATGAACAACGGCGTTCTGGGCATGGTTCGCCAGTGGCAGACCCTGTTCTTCGACAAGCACTACTCCAACACCACGCTGGAGCGCAAGACTGACTTCGTCAAGCTGGCCGAGGCGTTCGGCATGCCGGGATACCGTGCACTGAACATGGACGAGCTGAAAGAGGTTCTGCCCAAGGCATTCGCAGAAAACGGTCCTGTCCTCATTGATTGTGCCATTGACTGTGACGCATTCGTTCTGCCGATGCTTCCGCCGGGCGGCTGTATTGATGATATCATCGTGGATATCGATGCAATGTAAAGGGGTGTGCTGCAATGGATAGAATTGAACGCTTTGTTATCTCCATCCTCGTTGCAAACCATTCGGGTGTTCTCTCCCGTGTTTCGGGCATGTTCACCAGACGAGGATTTAATATTGACACGCTGACCGTCGGAGAAACCGAATCGCCGGAGTTCTCCCGCATCACCATCTCCACCCACTGCGACCGTTCGGTCTGCGACCAGATCGTCAAGCAGCTGGAAAAGATGTATGATGTCAAGACCGTCAAGGTCATGAAACGGGATCTGACCGTCACCCGTGAGCTGCTGCTCATCAAGATCAACAATGTGGCAGACAAGCGGCAGGATATCATGTCTGTGGTCGATGTTTTCCGTGCGAAGATCACCGACTATTCTCCGGAGGCGCTGGTCATCGAAATTCGTGGCGAGTCCTCAAAAATCAACGCTTTTATTGAGCTGCTGGAGCCGTACGGCATTCTGGAAATGTGCCGCACCGGACTGGTCGCTCTTGAAAGAGGCGGCTCTTGCCTGAAAGATGCATGAGTCACCTGATATGACAGCAGCGAAACCACGCTGCTGAAATCTAAATTTATTCAAAGGAGTCTTTCACAATGGATCACGTTGCAAAGGTTTTTTATCAGGAAGACTGTGACCTGTCTCTGCTGTACGGCAAGACAATCGCTGTTATCGGCTACGGCAGCCAGGGTCACGCACACGCACTGAATGCCAAGGAATCTCTGGGCGACAAGGCCAGAGTTATCATCGGTCTGTACAAGGGCAGCAAGTCCTGGGCAAAGGCTGAGGCACAGGGTTTCGAAGTATTCACCGCAGCAGAGGCTGCAAAGCAGGCTGATATCATCATGATCCTGATCAATGATGAGAAGCAGGCAGCAATGTACAAGAAGGACATTGCACCGAACCTGGAGCCGGGCAACATGCTGATGTTCGCTCACGGTTTCGCAATCCACTTCGGTCAGATCATCCCGCCGGCAGACGTTGACGTTACCATGATCGCTCCGAAGGGACCGGGTCACACCGTTCGTTCGGAATATCTGGCTGGCAAGGGCGTTCCGTGCCTGGTTGCCGTACAGCAGGATGCTACCGGCAAGGCACAGGATCTGGCTCTGGCTTACGGTCTGGCAATCGGCGGCGCAAGAGCCGGCGTTCTGGAAACCACATTCCGCACCGAGACTGAAACCGACCTGTTCGGCGAGCAGGCTGTTCTGTGCGGCGGTGTCTGCGCTCTGATGCAGGCTGGTTTCGAAACACTGTGCGAAGCTGGCTATGACCCGAGAAACGCTTACTTTGAGTGCATCCACGAGATGAAGCTGATCGTTGACCTGATCTACCAGAGCGGTTTCGCAGGCATGCGTTACTCCATCTCCAACACCGCAGAATACGGCGACTATATCACTGGTCCGAAGCTGATCACTGAGGAGACCAAGAAGACCATGAAGCAGATCCTGAAGAACATTCAGGACGGTTCCTTCGCAAAGGAATTCCTGCTGGATATGAGCGAAGCCGGCGGTCAGGCTCACTTCCGTGCAATGCGGAAGCTGGCTGCTGAGCATCCGTCCGAGAAGGTCGGCGAAGAGATCCGCAAGCTGTACAGCTGGAACGGCGAAGACAAGCTGATCAACAACTAAGAACCCACCTTCACAAGCGTATCCACGTGTCTTTTCGGCAAATTTTGCTGCATCCTGCGTGAAAAATACTTGCCGGGCGACAGCCCGCCTGCGTATTTTTGCCTTGTCTGCAACAAAATTATGCTCGAAAATCCACATATATTTCTTGTGAAGCCAGGTCCTAAGACAGTTGTGTCGCGCCCCCATTTCTGAATAAGATGGGATACGCAGGTATCAAACCATAGCAAAAAACTGCTTTCCTGACCAATCATCGGGAAAGCAGTTTTTCGATACGCAACCAATCCATTGTGACATATACATGAGGTGAAAGAAATGAGCAGTAATTTTTACTGTGACGGTGTTGACAAAGCACCGCAGCGTTCCCTGTTCAATGCACTGGGAATGACAAAAGAAGAGATGCAGCGTCCGCTGGTCGGCATCGTTTCCTCTTATAACGAGATCGTACCGGGACACATGAACATTGACAAAATCGTCGAGGCTGTCAAGCTGGGCGTTGCCATGGCTGGCGGCACACCGGTGGTATTTCCGGCAATCGCTGTTTGCGACGGCATCGCCATGGGCCACACCGGCATGAAGTATTCTCTGGTGACCCGTGACCTGATCGCAGATTCCACCGAGTGCATGGCGCTTGCGCATCACTTTGACGCACTGGTCATGATTCCGAACTGCGATAAGAACGTGCCGGGACTGCTGATAGCTGCTGCCAGAGTCAACGTCCCCACCGTATTCGTCAGCGGCGGGCCCAAGGCGGGCGG
>ENA-OPAH01000768-OPAH01000768.1-human-gut-metagenome-genome-assembly--contig:-NODE-768-length-23821-cov-2.450602_pt1 | contig 23821 bp, 18 predicted proteins | sample MGYA00241050_ERZ501416 | MGnify/ENA primary metagenome ERZ501416 (study PRJEB25962, sample SAMEA2042632) | human gut metagenome | biome: human gut; feature: human-associated habitat; material: faeces... | reverse complement strand
GCACGCCCGATTCGGAATGCGCTTTCGAATGTGCTTCTTGCTTACTGGGTTTTACCTTTTCGCCCTTCGATTCGTGCTTTGCCGTTTCGTCATTTGACCCGCGTTTTGCTGCTTCGCCATTTGACCCATGCTTTGCCGTTTCGTCATCTGACCCGTGCTTACTATTCAGCTCTTCAGCGTTCTTCTTTCCCTTAATCTGCTCCTTCATTTACGCGACACCTCCTTTCAGCTCCTCTTCCGACAATTGAGATTGAGCGATTTCTCTATAGGTCGGACAAGTAGACAACAACTCTTTATGCGTGCCTGAGCCAACAAGCTCGCCATCTTCTAAAACCAAGATTTTGTCCGCGTTGAGAACCGTCGCGATTCGCTGCGCAACCACAAGTACTGTTTTACCTGCAGCTTCAGTAGCCAAAGCATGGCGCAAACGCGCATCGGTTGCATAATCAAGCGCAGAAAAACTGTCATCAAACAACAAGACGCGCGCATCGCTTGCCAGAGCACGCGCAATAGACAACCGCTGACGCTGACCACCAGAAACATTAGTGCCGCCTTGGCTTATCTCCGACTCGAAGCCTTGCTCTTTTGCGGTAATAAACTCTGTTGCCTGCGCAATATCCGCAGCTTTCCGCACGCGATCTTCGTCCATATCTTCATTCGCATAAGCGATAGTCGACTCTATTGTTCCGGAGAACAAAAATGCTTTTTGAGGAACATAACCTAACTCGCGACGCAATTCGTGCTGTTTCATGGAGCGAACGTCTACACCCCCGACACGAATAGCACCTTGGGTCACCTCATAGAAGCGTTCAATTAGTTTCATGATGGTGGATTTTCCTGAACCCGTCGAACCAATGATCGCCGTTGTTTTACCAGGCTCCGCCACGAATGAAATATCCTTAAGAACAGGATCGCTTCCTTCGTTATAAGCGAACGTTACGTTGTCAAATTCGACCGACAAACCCTTCGCATTCTTATCAAGCTTTTCTACCTGAGATTCTTCAGGATCATGAATGCTGTTTTCGGTGTCCAGTACTTCGTTAACTCGCTGAGCTGCAACGTCTGCACGCGGCAACATAATAGCAATCATGCTAATCATCAAAAACGACATAACGATTACCATCGAATAGGTGATGAACGCAATCATGTCGCCTGTCTGAATCACTCCAGAGTCAATATATGATCCGCCCACCCAGACAATCAAAACAGAAACGCCATTCATAACCAGCATCATGGTTGGCATCATGAAAGTCATAACGCGATTGGTGAATAGCTGAGTCTTATACAAAGCCGTGCTAGCTTCATCAAAACGCGCCTCTTCGTATTCCTGCCTATCAAAAGCACGAATAACCGACATACCTGTAAGCATTTCGCGCGAAACCAAGTTAACGCGGTCAATGAGTTTTTGCATGATCTTGAATTTCGGCAATGCAAGCGCCATCAAAAGCGCTATCACTATGCCAATAACCACAATCGCCAGCACGATAATCCAGCTCATAGCGAGATTAGTTTGCGAGACCATGATGATGCCGCCAATTGCAAGAATGGGCGCATAAAGAACCATGCGCAAAAGCATCACAAGCACCATCTGGATTTGCTGAATATCATTTGTTCCACGCGTAATAAGCGACGCTGCCGAAAAGGATTGCACTTCAGCATCTGAAAAGGAAACAACCTTTTCAAAGAGACGTTCGCGAAGATTACGCGCAATTTTTGCTGCGGTACGCGATGCCACAAAACCTACCGAAATAGAAGCGGCCATCATCAGGGCGGCAACACCCAGCATCTGAGCGCCTAACCAAGCCAGATACTGAAGCTGAATTGCCCCCAGATCCATTCCGAGTGCCTCATATTCGGCATTTACCGCTTCGATAGCCTGCTGCTGAATAAGCGAATCGTCAATGGCACCATAAGCCTGACGCGCTTGATCTATAAAGGATTGAATCTCTGCCTTAGAAATTGCACCCGATTCGTAAGCAGAATAAAGTTGCGCCCAATCAAAAGAGCCCGACTGCATTGCGCTCTGCGCGAGCGCCGTCACGTCACCGCTCGAAGAGGGCGCCTCAGAAGAGCTCAAAGAATAAGCGGCGTTATTTGACTTCCCCGAAACTCCACTGGAAGCATCAGAGGCGGAAGCACCAGAGCTAGAAGCATCGGAGCTGGAAGCATCGCCCATTATGTCAGACATATGCACCAAAACCAGAGGAAGCGCAATGGCGGAATCTAATTCGGCGCGATTTTCCTTACCGTATTCCGACAAAATATAGTTGCTGGCTGCGTTTTCTCCTGTGCTGGATTCATTTTCTCCCGCAGTATCCTGCTCATAAGAATCACGAATAAGCTGTTCGGTATCCTCATCTGCAAGCATACAAATATAGTTAAACGTATCAGCGCTCATCTCGTCAGGAGAGGCGTGCTCTATACCTCCCTGCTGAATTCCGACATCAACCAAATCAGAGGTGTAGCGCGGTAGTGACAAATCCGCAAATGCCTGAACGATTAAGAGCAGCGTTATGAGCAGTACCGCCACTTTCGAACTTTTTAGATACTGGATTATTCGCACGCCAAAACCTCCTTGGCAGGCTGACCCGAAGACCTCTTCGCTGACTTCGCCTCACACGTCGTTTCGTACATTTCGGATACCTCGTGACTTGCGCAGAAATCTAGCACTCTGCGCATGATGCGCATCAATGTCTGTATATCATCAACACCAATCGCCTCAAACATTTCATTAAAATAGCGCGACCTGACACACTGCGCCTCTTCGATCAAGGCGCGCCCTTCTTCGGTTAGCTCGATCACTACCGACCGAGAGTCTTTCTCCGAGCGAACGCGCTTTACTAATGTTTTTTCTTCGAGTGTTTTAAGTGTCTGAGATACCGCACTTGGAGAAACATGGGAATACTTTGCGAGCGCCGTTGGGCGAGCTTCTTTGTGATGAGTTCGCGCTATCCAAATGCACATGAGCGCATGCATTTCGGGTTTCGATAGATTTTTTGGCGTCCAAGCAGAATGAAATTGTTCACGGTGAATTAACCGCATAAGATGAACGAATTCTTCTTTGAGCGCCCCTAGATCCTGAGAGGTACCTTCCATCTCTATCCTTTGTTCTCAGACATTTTAAACATAGCGAACGTTATTTTAGACGCTTAATTATTTAGGAGCTAAACAACTTGCTTTTTTCACCAAACCGATACTTAAGAGGCATAGATACTTCAGGATTTGTACCCTAAAAATCGGACTTGCCCACTTCGCATGGGCAACTCTAAAGTTGATGGCAGTCTTCAAAACGCAAACAGGCTTTTCCCTTATAACCTGAATCATGCAGACAAATTATTAATCATCCGCTAAGAGAATGGTTTATTATTTCGGACGATTCTCATCCTTAACAGGCTGAAGCCCATTAACCAAAAAATCTCGTTTATCTCAGTTGAGATAAACGAGATCTCGAATCGCCGCATGACTAAAGTTCGCCACTGGACCAATGCTATTGCAGGGCTAAAGCTCGTCAAACTCGTCGTACGATAAAACCCACCACATAACCAAAGTCCGTCACAGAACCAATTAAACTTTTCCTAGTGGCTACAAAACAACTTTCTTAATTGCTGCCATCAATTCCTCGTAAGTCTCAAAAGCAGGAATTTCAGGATTGTCTGCCTTAATGGAATCGGTGCTCTTGAAAAGAAAACCTGCTTTGCTTGCACGGATCATTCCCAAATCATTAAAGCTATCCCCTGCTGCTACCGTTTCTAAACCTGCACTCTGCAACGCACGAACGGTAGTCAGCTTGGATTGATCGCAACGCATCTTAAAGCCCGTCACTTCACCCGTTTCTGCGACCTCTAATTCATTACAGAAAAGTGTGGGCCATCCGAGCTTTTTCATCAGTGGTTGAGCAAACTGAGTAAAGGTATCGCTAATAATGATCACCTGGCAAAAAGAACGAAGCTCATCAAGAAACTCTTTAGCACCAGGCATAGGATCAATGGTGGCAATAACGTCTTGAATCTCTTTGAGCCCCAGATTATGCTCCTTCAAAATATCAAGTCGAAACTTCATGAGCTTATCGTAGTCAGGTTCATCGCGCGTTGTGCGCTTCAATTCGGGAATTCCGGTAGCTTCTGCAAAGGCGATCCAAATTTCTGGAACAAGAACCCCTTCAAGATCAAGGCAGGTTACATACATGGCAAATCCTCTTTCTCAATACCTCATTACGTAGCACTTCAAACAAAGCCTCAAAAGCCTGAAACTACCACCCTGCATTCGCAAAGTATCTCACGCTCTTTTCTCGTTGACAGCTTACCCGAAATGGATAGCTTTTCACAAAATAGAAAAGGCTTTTAGCTAAGCGGCTTAAAGTATCCCCCTATTGCCCCTGTTCCGTTGCGTAAACGGTAGCAATTTGCTACTGAACGACTATCATTTCCCCCTTCGTACCCTGCATCAGACCGTTAATCGACCAAGGCTAAACATAATCCCATCTCTCATTAGTATGAGTACGTTAAAAAATGTAAGTCATTTCTTAGATGGTTTATCTCGAATCCGAATTGATTCTCATCGAGATTCGCTCGAAACACCAACTCAGAAACGACTTATAAAACAATAACTTGTACCCGATTTGAAAGAGAGTCTCTATGTTTCAAGCTGTGGTTGATCCTGTTGCAGGCAACCTTGCCCTCTCGGCATTGGTAGCGTGCATTCCGCTTGCAGCATTCTTCATCATGCTTGTTGGCGTGAAAGCGAAAGCGCATGTGTCTGCAGCCATCGCTCTTTTTGTTGCGTTTTTGGTTGCAGTATTTGCCTTCCAGATGCCTGCACATCTTGCATTCCTCTCTGGCTTGCAAGGCGCTTGCTACGGCGCATTCCCTATCGTATTCATCATTATCATGGCAGTTTGGTTCTATGAAGTGACCTCTGTTTCGGGTCGTTCCGAAGACTTCAAGAGCCTCTTCGATATCGTCGGCGGTGGTGATATTCGCGTCCAGGCAGTACTGATCGCCTTTTGCTTTGGCGGTTTGCTCGAAGCACTCGCTGGATTCGGTGCCCCTATCGCAATTACCGCAACGATGATCCTGGCTCTAGGCGTTAAGCCTATGAAAGCAGCTCTTGCTGTTTTGATTGCCAATACCGCACCTGTTGCTTACGGTGCTGCTGGTACGCCAATCACTACAGCAGGTAACATGGTTGCTTCAGGTGACGCTTCTGTAGCTTTGGAAACCGCTCAGCATGTTGCAGCTCTTGTTGGTTATCAGGCTCCTCTGTTTGCCTTGGTAGTGCCTTTGCTTGTTTTGCTGATTCTCGATGGTCGCAAGGGTCTTCGTGATTGCTGGCTGCACGCTTTAGTTATTGGCGCTTCTTTCGCGATCGTTCAGTGGTGGTGCTCCAACCACTTTGCATACGAGTTGACCGACGTTTGCGCTGCACTGGTATCTCTGGGTGTAAGCGTAATCTTCTTGAAGTTCGTTAAGCCTAAGAATGTAAACGAAGCTCGTGAACGCTTTGGCATGGCTCCTCTTCATGAAGCTGAAGCAACCAACCTCCCTGCTGTTCGCGCATGGATGGCCTTGGTTCCCTACATTATCGTTGTAGCAGTATTTGCAGTATGCAAGCTTGGCATCCCTACCCTTTTGGCAAGCACCGATATCAAGATTCCTTTCCCAGGACTTGCAGGAAATGTGTTGAACGCTGCTGGTGCAGATCCTGGAACTACCTACACCTTAAATCTGCTTTCTAATCCCGGCACGATGCTCTTTATTGCTGCAGTGCTGACCACCATCGTATACGCTCTCTTCACCAATAAGGGAATGTTCAAAATTACGTTAGGGTCTTCGTTTAAGCAGCTTGGCCAAACCTTTGTTGCAATGCGTTTCTCCTCTTTGACCATCGTGCTTGTTCTGGGTCTTGCTTACATCATGAACTTCTCTGGCCAGACCATTTCCATTGGTCAGTTCTTGGCAAGCACCGGTGCAGTATTCGCTCTGCTCTCCCCAATGCTTGGCTGGGTTGGCACTGCCGTTACTGGTTCGGACACCTCTGCAAACGCTTTGTTCTCCAGCTTGCAGTACGAAGCTGCGCAGTCCAATGCTTCCTTAGCTCATGTAACGCCCGACTTGTTCTTGGCTTCTAATACCATGGGTGGCGTTATTGGCAAGATGATTTCGCCTCAGTCTTTAGCGATCGCTGCAGTTACTACGGGCGAGACGGAGTCAAACCTGTTCAAGAAAGTTATTCCTTGGAGTATTGGTATGTTGGCAGTACTTTGCGTGTTGGTGTTCTTGCAGTCTCACGCACTGTCCTTCATCCTGCCTTAGGCTCCACAGACATCCTTATTCCTCTTCGACGAAGAGTTCCCAACGGGCCAGAGTTATCTCTGGCCCGTTTTTTTGTTACACGGATTTCGTTGCGCGTTTCGCCACAGGGCGTGTTATCTCAGGGTGCGTTACCGCAGGGCGCGTTGCCACAGTACTCGTTGCCTCAGGGCGCGTTTTCTTTTCGCCCGCCACTCGTGTTGCCACAGGGCGTGTTGTCACGAGTTTGCCGCGGGACGTGTTTTCTCTTCGCTTTCCGCTGCGTTCGCCATAACCTTATCCTTCTTTCGAGGCAGAGGATTTACGGTTTACAAACGAAAACTGAGAGATGAACAATCCAACGATTGTAAGAACCACACCACACAAGGCCAAAGGAACCAAACGCTCGTCCAAAACAATCCACGAAGCAACTGCCGTAATTACGGGCACCAGATAGATATACACGCTCGTCACTACCGATCCCAACCGCTTGACTGAAAAATTCCACGTGACAAAACAGGCTGCTGAAGCGCCCAAACCCAAAAATAACAAGTTGCCTATATTGATTGGGTTCAAAAAGGCTGCCACGTCGGGTGCAAACCCAAGCAAGGGCAAAAACGGAATCATTAAAAGCAGACCGTATTCAAACACTCGCCTTGTTGTCTTAATTGTCGACACCCCTAGAGCGCTAATGCGCGTCATACAAACTGAATAGCAGGCCCACACAAGAGCGGCGCAAAGCGCCAATACATCACCAGAAAAGCTAAGCCGAATGCCTGTCTCTGAAAAACTGATAAAACAAATTCCCACCATAGCAACGATAAAGCCAATAACAAACTGCAGCAAGAGCGGCTTTCCTTTATTAACAAGGCGCTCTAATGCTGCGGTAAAAAATGGTGCGACCGAAACGATTACCCCTACATTAGTTGCAAGTGTGCCGGTAAGCGCAATATTTTCCAGAAGATAGTACAGGGTAACGCCAAACAAGCCTGCCAATAGAAAGAGGCGCTCATGCCTCCAGCCCATCCAACGCAGTAACTTTGGCGCAATAAGGAAAAGGGCGACTAGACCCATCGCAAAACGGATAAATAGAATTTCAATAGGCGAAAAATCAACTAATAAAATCTTTGTCGAAACAAATGTAGTGCCCCAAACAAGGATGGTAAAGAGGGCTGCTAGGTGGCCCACCGCTTTGTCATTTTTAGCACGATAAGGTAGCTGGCTTGTCATTCTTTCCTTTATTTCTTCTCTTCCGTAGTTTTATTCCGTCACTAGAAATCGATATGCACCTATTCCCCCAGTAGGAACTTGCGCCTATCTTTTCTCCTGCGAGAATCCTGCATCTATCTTTCTTCCCCACGGAAACCTTGCAAACATCTTCCCCACCGCAGAAGCCTTGCAGACCCTTTTTAACCGGAGGAATCTTGCGAATGATAGGCATTAGGCAAAGATAAAGTTTCGCACGTTTAGCCCAGCCCGTCTTTCACATTACCGTCATTTTTCGCAATAATAAGGTAAACATACCTGCAACCCAAGGATCTGATAATGAAACGACCTTTCACCATCGCTGCTCTTGTCGGATTTGCCGTTGGCGCAACAGCCGCACTCGCCCAAACTTACCTCCGCCAGACAGACACTCATTTTGTGAAAACATCGAAAGGTATTGCTCGCATCCATACTGTCCGAGACGAAAACGATACCCCGGTGAGAGTTTTGCAACTACAGGGAGCATACGAATCGGCAACCTATCTTGACGAAAATCGATACGAGCCAGTATTCGCCTATCAGCAAGCATTCGACCATATTTTTGAGGGACACCTTCCTTCCAATGAAATTCTGATGATCGGCGGCGGAGGCTACGCCTGGCCAAAACACGTGCTTTCGACCAAACCTGAAATGCAGATAACGGTAGTGGAGCTTGACCCCTCTATTACGGCACTTGCTCGAAAATGGTTTTATCTCGATCAACTACTCGAAGAGATTCCCGATGCAGCAGATCGTCTCAAACTTATTACGGCAGACGGCCGCAATTATCTAGAAGGCACCGCTAATCGCTACGCTGCCATCATCAACGACACCTTCACAGGAAAAGATCCTGCTCTTTCTCTTGCAACTATCGAAGCACTGCGTATAACAAAAACAAGCCTTTTACCAGGTGGTATCTATGCAACCAATGTAGTTAGCGAGCAAGAAGGTGAGGATATTTCCTTCTTGCGTGATGTAGTAACAACACTCAATGAAGTGTTCGCACATGTTGTCGTTATCCCCTGCGAAGATACCAGCTTTGGCCTAGAAGACAATTACTTGGTTCTCGCAAGTGATCTTGCACATTCCTTTTCTGAAACACTACCCTACGACGATGATTTCTTGCGCAACGTTTTGCGCGATAGCAGATAGCAAGCTCGAGGCAATTACGGAGCCTTGCGGAATTCAAAACAATGCGAAATGCGATAAACATTTTTAGTTATGCCATGATTAAAAAGTAATAAGGCTGTACTTCGCACATAAACATGCGAAAATGATTCAAATCAATTTATGCGCCCTTTGTTTGCGAAAAACTTGGCGCAGTAGCATTCGATACGTTTCTTCTTAAAGACTCCTGTATCGACTCCCGTACTTTTGTTGGATCGCCAACACACCGAACCCGAAGAAAGGCTCGCACAAATGGCAGAATTTATCTATCAGATGTATCAAGCACGCAAGGCAGTAGGCGACAAGGTAATCCTTGATGACGTAACGCTTTCGTTTTATCCCGGCGCAAAAATTGGCGTGGTTGGTCCCAACGGTATGGGAAAGTCTACCCTTCTCAAAGTAATGGCGGGCCTCGAAGAAGTTTCCGCTGGAGAGGCACGCCTCACTCCAGGATATTCTGTCGGCATCCTCCAGCAAGAACCCCCTCTGGACGAGGAGGCAACCGTAATCGAAAATATCCGCCAAGCATTTGCTGATGTCCTGGCAAAAGTGGATCGCTTCAATGCTATTGGCGCTGAAATGGCAGATCCAGATGCAGATTTCGATGCCTTGATGGAAGAAATGGGAACTCTGCAAGTTGAAATTGACGCAGCAAACGGATGGGATCTTGATTCGCAGCTTTCGCAAGCCATGGATGCCCTCCAATGCCCCGATCCCGACGCACCGGTTAAGGTTCTCTCCGGGGGCGAACGACGCCGCGTTGCTTTATGCAAGCTCCTTCTTGAAGCGCCCGACCTGCTTCTTTTGGACGAACCAACCAATCATCTAGACGCAGAATCGGTGCTCTGGCTTGAACAATTCCTCAAGCGTTATCCTGGTGCTGTTCTGGCCGTAACACATGATCGCTATTTCTTGGACAACGTAGCAGAATGGATCTGCGAAGTTGACCGCGGACAGCTTTACCCATACAAAGGAAATTATTCTACGTATCTTGAAACCAAAGCAGCACGCCTCGAAGCCCAGGGCCAACAGCAGGCAAAACTTGCCAAGCGCATGAAATCCGAACTTGAATGGGTTCGCTCAAGCCCTAAAGCACGTCAAGCAAAAAACAAAGCCCGTTTGGAGCGCTATGAGCAAATGGAGGCAGAAGCTCGCAACATCAAGACAGTCGATGCAAATGAAATTCGTATTCCCGTTGGACCACGACTTGGGTCAAAGGTTCTCGTTGCTGAACATCTTCATAAGGCCTTTGGTGATCGAGTTCTGATTGATGATCTATCCTTCACCCTGCCTCGCAACGGCATTGTTGGCGTTATTGGCCCTAACGGTGTTGGAAAATCAACCTTGTTCAAAATGATTGTCGGACAAGAAGAGCTCACAAGCGGTAGTCTCGAACTTGGAGAAACCGTCCAAATATCCTATGTTGACCAAAACCGTGAAGGGCTTGATCCGAAAAAGACCTTATGGGAAGTGGTATCCGACGGTTTGGACTACATCAAAGTAGGTGAAACAGAAATCCCCAGTCGCGCCTATGTAGCAAACTTTGGCTTTAAGGGTTCCGATCAGCAAAAACCTGCAGGGGTACTTTCAGGAGGAGAGCGCAATCGTCTCAACTTGGCGCTCACCTTAAAACAGGGCGGCAATCTGCTTCTTCTCGATGAGCCCACCAATGACCTTGATGTAGAAACTCTCGAAAGCCTTGAAGAAGCTTTGCTTGCTTTCCCAGGATGTGCAGTAATTACCAGCCACGATCGTATGTTCTTGGACCGCATTGCCACCCACATCTTGGCATGGGAAGGCACTGACGAAAACCCTGGCAATTGGTATTGGTTCGAAGGCAACTTCGAGGCATATCGCAAAAATAAGGTGGAACGACTGGGTGAAGAAGCCGCAAAGCCTCATCGTATCCATCGCAAGCTTACGCGCGATTAAAAGGTGCTTCGCGAAGCGAAATGCATCCCCTCACAGTGTTTCAGTTTCGCGCAGCGAAATACATAAGACCTGCCGCAAGTTTAGCGTAACGAAAAATCTACCATTATTTTGAAGTAGATTTTTCGTTGCAGTTTTTCGCTACTATTTTTACAACAGCGTTCTTGAGAATTAAGAAAAGAGCAGCACAACCATATGGAAAAACGTCTCCACAAAACAGACCTAGGAACAATAACGTATTGGATATCCTATGCTTCCGATACCGAAGCAGGCGTTGCTGTTCAAGAAGACTCTTGCGCTGATACGGCAGAAGAGCTTACTTTCGAGCCCGATGCGGCAGCCTCTGTCACATCGGCTCGCCTTAACCAAAGCATGCATAAGATGCGTATTCCCGAAGCACCTTGGTTGGTCTTTTTACCAGGACTAAGCGCCGATCATCGTCTTTTTAATCGCCAATTGAGTTACTTCGCTGAAACGATGAACTGTTTTGTTTGGGACCCACCTGCACATGGAAAGTCGCGTCCTTTTAAGCTTTCGTTTTCTATGGACGACCTCGCTTCCATGCTGCACGAAATCTTACTTGCCGAACATATTACCAATCCTATCCTCATTGGTCAGTCAATGGGAGGTTACGTCTCTCAAGCCTTTTTGTCGCTCTTCCCTGGCTACGCAAAGGGATTCATTAGCATCGATTCCGCTCCATTAGCACGTTCGTATTATCGTGCCTGGGAGATTGCCACACTCAAGCATACAAAAACTATGTATCGCAGCATCCCCTGGCCCATGTTACAACGGATGACTGCCAAAGGTTGCTCAACCACCCTTTACGGGCAAAGCCTCATGCGGAAAATATTGGGTCAATATCAAAAGCAGGAATTCTGCAATCTTGTAAGTCATGGCTACAAGATTCTTGCTGAAGCCATAGAAAAGACCGAAGGAGAAACAAGCTCTAATCCTTTCGGCAGACCGAATTGTCCCACTCTGCTTTTATGGGGCGAAAATGATCAAGCGGCTATGGCAAAAAAGTTCAATCAAAAATGGGCACTTGAGACTGGGTTGTCTTTTGTAGAGATTCCTCGAGCGGGACATAACTCAAATACCGATGCACCCAATGAAGTAAACAGAGATATCGAAATATTTGTAGCGGAGCTCAATCGATAAACGACATCGGTTTGCGCTGGACAGGCAACGCCGCTGTCGCAGCACGCTGCCACAGCGCTGCGCCATTGACACGACACGCACGTCTTCATTTCAACCACAGCGCTCCGCGACTGATATGACCCCTGCTCCGTTTGATTTATTCGGTTACCTGCAAAACTATATATTCATTAAGCGTTTCTGTTCTGCCATCCGCTCGAAAACGCGCTACGCATTCTGCGCGATGCGATATCGTCGCTATCAGGGCATCCACTTCAGAAGTTGAAAAACTATGACAATAACGATAGGCACCAGGAGTGTTACGCCAGCCTAAAAGAAAATCTCCGTCATTGAAGTCGGCCGAAGAAAATCCCCAGACGGGTCCCAGCTCCGCCAAGGCACGCTCGTGTGTTTTGCAAGCCTTGGCAGCCAGCCCCTCATCAGCTAAGAATTCCCAAAACGAGACGCAAACAAACCCTCCTGGTTTCGTTGCCTCGATCAGCGAATTCAATAGCTGCACTCGCCATTCTGGAAGCGGAACATGATGCATAAATCCAAACGACACCGAAATATCAGCCTGAGGGATACCATACGTAAAAGCCTTCGATGAGCCGATCGCTTCCATCACGTCGCAATGGAGATAGTTTATTTGGAGATGCGCACCTGCCACATCTGGCGCAGCTGGCGCATCTACCGCATCCGTCTTTTCTGTTATATGTGCCCTTTCTTTTTTGGACAGCGTATCCGCATTCACCTTTTCCACTAAAGTCTCCGCACACGTTTGCGGAAGCAGTTCATCACACGAATCGAGTGCCCATACCTGGATTTGACGCTCTGACAATTGAGATGCCAGAAATTTTTCAAACCGCAAATTTCCGCAAGCAACATCCAAAACCACACTGTTTGACTGATCCAGAAAAACCGACGACACCGCCTTTAAACAACGTTCCCAACCAGGCCATTTTGCGTGGCGCGTATCCGAAAACGAAACCGCCTGATCACGGTAGAAATCGTTATTGAGTTGGCACAACATCTGTGCAAATTTCGTATCCACCCGCACTCCTTTTGCACTAATTAGGCACCTTGGGTTCTTTAGGGTACTTCAACTTCAATTCTATTACGAGTTCGTCGCTTATAATTTGCGCGCTAATCTTCCCTTCCATACGCTTTACCAAACTCGCCACAATGGCCAAACCTAGACCCGAGCCATCGCTACTGCGCGCCGAATCCACTTGATAAAATCGTTCAAAAAGTTGATCCGGATTAATGGCGGAAGGATTTGCCACTTTATTTCGAAAGATCATACAGCTGCCCTGTTGCTCAATATGAGGTGCCTCTACCCCATGACGAAGCGCATTCGTTAGCAAATTGGAAAATACTCGCGAAAGAGCATCGTTATTCGCTAAAACAGTCACCTGCTCATCATCAAAAACAAGCACTGGCTCCCAACCTTTTTCAACGAACTGAGGGTACACGCCCGCCAACACTTCTGCCAGAGCAGGAACAAACGCTACGGGCTCAAGCTCTAAAGTATTGTCGGTATCAATTGCTTTGGAATATTCGAAAAGCGTATCGGTCAATTCGCGCATTGCCCCTAATCGCGAAGCCGCCTCTTTCAAACAACGCTGCTTCTCTGCAGGATCCTGCGTGCGTTCATAAAGCTGTAAATACCCCTGAGCGCCTGCCAAGGGAGTACGAATATCGTGAGACAGAGAGGCAAGATCTTGGCGAAATGCCTGCTGACGTTTTTCTTGCTCCAGCCGCGCATCCCGCAAAGAATCCAATTCGCAATTTACCGCACTCGCCACTTCGCGAATACCTCGCGTGGCAAATTCCACCGCAACACGCTCGTTGCTCCCCTTTTCGCGCTTATTGAGGAAGTGTGCCATGCGACGCAACTCGCGTTCGTACAAACCAATTACCAGCAGCACCACTAAAACGCAAGCCACCAAAACGGCGACGATTACCATATCCATGCGCACACCTCCTTTTCGCTTTCCTCTTCCCAAATGCGCCGAGCCTTTGCGCCTATCTACTTGGTCTCGGCATTACCTTGTAGTTCTTGAGTTTTACTGCGCAGTAAATAGAATACGTTTGCCGCAAATAGATTCCAATCGCCTCTAATCATTTAATCAATGAAAATGAAAAGCTCATAAGGTGCAACGCACACACGAAAAAGCAAACAACTTGGACAAAACAACGCAATCACCTTGATTGCCGACTCTCAAGCAAGACTTCTTCGACGCACAACAAGCATACCAACAGCAATTGCTACAGCAATAGTTACCAAAACTGGCAACAGTACATCTACTGGTAAAACATTGCCATAACCAAGCTGCGATACGGTAACTGCTAAATAGCCATCAAAAATTGCGCGTACCTCGCTTGGATGTCCCAGTGATCAGCCCAATTACAGAATACAGCAGGTTTTCTACTGCCGCGCCACCCAGCAGGAAACCTACAACAGCAGCAAGCACCATACTTTTCGACATCAAGGCAACCACTACAGCAAGTACCGCATATGCCGCAACGGAAAGCCATACTTCACCAAGCCAACCTACAAATCGTGCAGGATCGGACACAGCGACAGCAAAACCCGAAATTATCAATGCTGCAAGCGATATCACCACTCCCACCAATACCGCAAAGGCAGTTATCATAAGTGTGCACACGCCTGCTGCAAGCATGTAGGCAGTTCTCCCCGTACAGCCTATAATCACATTCTTCACCGTGCCGCTTCTTAAATCAGATGCGAAAAATACACCACAGAATACCGCCACCATCATAGCGATGAAACTCCCGCGCACAAACAGCATCCCACACGCACGAGCAAAATCAACTCCGCTCGCATCAGCAGCAAGCACCGACAATCCCAACGTGATGTCAGAGCTCGTTGCTGACATATCAGCGAAAAGTGCTGTATTGGCGCCGATAGCTTTGAGCGCAGCAATTCCACACATGATCGAAATCACCAGTATAAGAATAAACACTAACGTCATGCGACTTCTGAGCAGCCGATATAGCATCGCTTTAAGGATATCAGCGAACGTTTTTATAAAATCCACAGCAGAATCCCCTCCTCTTCGAAATAACAAGCGAACAGATCATTATTCGGCGAACTAGCTCAGATTGCGGCGACGCAAAACCAGAACACATCCCACGCCAGCGACGAGAATTGTGACGATAGCCTGCACAAACGCCAGTGGATCACAAACAATGCCCTGGCTCAACATCGCCAAGTCAGTAGCAAGATAACTATCAAGACAATCACGCAACACAACAGGGATTCCTGGCAGATTCGCAAGAATAAGTTTCAATAGAGATTCCACAGCCCCACCAGCGATCAAAATACCGCCAATGGTTGCAACCGTTTCCGAACCAGTAATAGCCGTCAGAAAAATCGCAACGGTCGCATACGCCACCATGCATAGCACCAGTTGAACAAACCACTGCAACATATCGACTGCAGAAGGCGGTACGGGAACGTAGCCCTGGACTCGTAATGCCACCTCAACAACAAGCATGCCTATAATCACCGCAACAGCCGCAATTACAATAGAACACAGAATCATGACAGCCGCATACGACGCGCGCCCACCGCGTGCTTGCACAAGATTCTTTATGAATCCCGACTTAAAATCCTCAGCTACGTAATACACCGTAGAAACACTCACACCCATCGCTAGAAACGATCCCGCCACAAACGAAACACCATATAGCTGAAGTGTCGGCAATGGTTCATCAGGGATTTCCACAAACCCCGTAGCGGCAAAAGCTGGCCATACGTTATGCAGCCATAAAGCAAAAGGCGTAGCAAAAGCAAACAGCATAATAATCAGTACAAAAAAGACAATAAAGCGCGATTTCGCTATACGGAACAGCTGCGCACGCATCATACTAAACATGGCGACCGCCCCCATTCCCGTTCTGTCCGTTTGTATTCACCTGATCGGAATGGACTGGCTCGAAACTTGCTGTTTTAGGATTTGCCGCTCCTGGGCTTACAGTCCCAGGGCTTGCAATTTCCGATTGCGCCACTCCAACAGATCCAGGAATAGAAGAATCGGCACCCATAAGTCCCACAAACAATTCTTCTATATCACGTTCATGAATATAGAGCTCAGTTACGGGTATACCTGCCTGAGACAGCACGTATCCGACCTGGTTTGGGTCAAGATTTCCATGAGAGCGAGTTTGCCCATTGGTGGAACAAGTGGTCTGCTTGCTTGTTATATCAGCGCGAATTGAATTATCAGGCAAGATCGCAAACTTTGCCTGGGGAAATGCGTCTTGCAACTTCGCAAGGGCAACCTGAGGTTCTGCCACACGAATGCTCAAATAATCCGCACATTCTGCATCCACCTCTTCGGCGGTCATTTCGCGAACAAGTACGCCATCGCGAATAACGCCATAGCGCGTGACCATACGTTCGAGCTGATCGAGCACATGAGAACTAATAAACACAGTGATGTTTCGCATCTGAGCAAGATCGATAATCGTAGTGCGCAGTTCACGTACCGCCTGTGGATCAAGACCATTAAACGGTTCATCGAGTAGAAGCAGATCGGGTGACCCCACCAGCGCCAACGCCAAGCCTAGACGCTGCTTCATACCTAGGGAATAGGTTTTTGCACGCTTTCGCGCAACATTTTCCAATCCCACTATACGAAGAACATCAAGCGACATTGCCTTAGCATTTGGCACTCCAAGCGCAAGAGCGCGCACCATTGTGTTATCAAGCCCCGAAAGCCCTAAGTGAATACCCGGATTTTCGATAAGCGCACCAAGTCTACGGCTTGTGCATCCTGGAGCCATTTTTTCGCCAAGAATCTCAATCTCGCCCGAAGAGGGCAAGATGAGCCCTGCAAGCATTTTCATGACAGTTGATTTGCCAGCACCATTACGTCCCACAAATCCGTATATCTCACCGCTGCCTATGGTAAAACTCAAATTGTCCACTGCGCGCTTTTTGCCATAGAGCTTCGATAAGCCTACGGTTTTGATCGCTTCCATGGTTATCCCCTTTCGCATTCCTGTGCGCACGCTGGAGGGTTTTTCTTTCGTTCTCTCGAGCTGCTCATTAGCGAGAGAGTTTAATCCACTCTCTCGAGCTGTTCTCAAACAAGGTTTCGCCAGTCCAAATCACTCATCAACGGGAGTCTCCATTTTTCGGTTCGCCCATCAATAGAAAGGATTTAAAGGCTTTCAGTCAGTCCTCCAAGTGCACGCGCCTTCCGACACCTCAAGTATGCGAAATGAAGTTTCAGGAAGTTTCTGATAAGTTTTAAGAAAGTTATAAGATTGCATCAAGCAAATCTTTAAGCGTCGTTTTGGCGAGATCGTCGCGAAGTGCCTGATTGGCAGATTCGAGCTTTTCATCTAATACCGCGTGAATGTTTTTCCCTACCGGACATGCAGGATTAGGAGCATCGTGGAAAGCAAAAAGAACATCATCCACTGCCGAAACTGCATCAAATATATCAAGTAACGTTATTTCGCTCGGGTCCTTTGCGAGCGAAGCGCCCCCAACACCAGCTTCGACTTTTACCAAGCCCGCCGCTTTCAACATGCCAAGCGTACGACGAATGACTACAGGATTTACATTCACGCTTTCTGCGATGAAGTTTGATGTCACTTTCTCGTCTTGGAAGTAGGCTATGCAAAGAAGGGTGTGAATCCCTACGGTGAATCGTGATGAAATTTGCATTGGTATACCCCGTCTTTTCTATAACTTAAAAGCTGTTGTTTGCTGCTTCTTTTTAATTGAAAATATCATAGCGATTTTGCGATGTAATTGAAAGTGTTACAACTTTTAAAAAACTTTCGTTGTAACTATTGACATTACAACGAATTAGCGTTTAATTGTGAGCTGTCGATAGTTGTAATTATCATAGTTACAACTAATAGTGCAGCACTAATTCGCGAAACTCTTCTACAGAAAGGATTCCATCATGAAAATCGCAGTTGTATGCGCAAACGGAAAAGCAGGCAAACTTATCGTTGAATAAGCACTCAATCGCAACATGGAAGTAACTGCCGTAGTACGCAACGAAAATAAGACCGCTGCTCCACAGGCTATCGTTAAAGATCTGTTCGAACTCAGTGCAGAAGATCTTTCTGGCTTCGATGCTGTTGTCGATGCCTTTGGCGCTTGGACTCCTGAAACCCTACCCCAGCACAGCACCTCACTAAAGCATTTATGCGATATTCTTTCCGGAACCGAAACTCGTCTTCTTGTTGTTGGTGGCGCAGGCAGCCTCTATGTGAATCCCGAACACACCATCCAAGTCATGGATGGTGCAGATTTCCCCGAGGAGTTCAAGCCTCTAGCAGCTGCTCAAGGCAAGGCGCTTGACGAACTTCGAGGACGAACCGACGTGCGCTGGACCTTCATTTCCCCTGCTGCCGATTTCCAAGCAGACGGCGAGCGTACTGGTGCTTATCTTCTCGGTGGAGAAGAGCTCATTCTTAATGATGCGGGAGAATCAATTATTAGTTATGCCGACTACGCTATTGCAATGGTTGACGAAATCGAAAAGGGCGATCATATTCAACAGCGTATCTCAGTAGTTCGCAAGTAAAACAGCGCATCTCGGTAGTTCGCAAGTAATTAAATAGTAATTGAGAGCATTTCTCTTTCGCAAAAGGTGCACGGTTTTATCTTGCCGTGCACCTTTTTCTTCGACGATTCTCTCCAGCCTATTCTTATTGCTCGATGTCAAGCACCCAACCCGCACTCATTCGTTTTGCTCGAGCCAAGTGTCAAATCCGCACCCATTCGTCTAAACGATTGTGAACAACCCAGCCCAAGCTCATTCGTTTTGCTAATTGCGAATAGTCTAACCCGTTCTGGTTCACTTTAATCAGTGGCGAACTATCCCTTTTATTTCGACTTTTCTTAATTGGCGGCGCCTGAGTAGCAGTACCCTTTTAGATCGGATTGGCGAATTTAAACTAAACCGGCTAGTTTAAATTGAATCCGCCAGTTTAAAACCAATTCCCCAAACCGTTTCAATATAGGAATCAGTCCCTGTCGCTTTGAGCTTCGTTCGGATGTTCGAAATGTGAGTGCTTATGGCTTTTTCCTCGACAAACGATTCTTCACGCCATACAGTTTCATAGAGCTCTCGCTTTGTGAACACTTTGCGTGGATGCCTCATTAATGCCATCACGATATCGAATTCGGTTCGAGTCAAACGAATTGGTATACCTCGAACCTCAAAACGACGTTGATTTTCATCCAAAGTCCATTCCCCAAAGATGATTGCGCTTTCCGCTGTATTTTCTGCTGCGTTGTTCGTTATGCTTTCCGCTGCGTTTTCTGCTGGATTTCTTAATGTGTTTATCGATGTGCTTTTCTTTGTGTCTTTAGCTGTGTGATTTACGGTGTTTTCGGTTGTGTTGTTTGCCGTGTAGTTTGTCGCGGTTTCATCTAGACAGTTTGTTGCGTTTTTTGTTGCGTCGCTTGCTGCGTGATTTGCTACACCTTCCGTTGCATTTTCTATTGCACGGCTCCCTGCGCCTTTTGCTGCATCATTAGCTAGCGCCGATCTTCTCAAAAGCGCTCCTACACGAGCTACCAATTCGTCAAGATCAAACGGCTTAACCAAGTAATCGTCGACTCCTTGTCGTAAAAGAGAAACTCGATCCACCACTTCAGCTTTCGCGGAAATCACCAAAATAGGAACATTGCTCTGCGCGCGAATAAACGCAACCACCTCTTCGCCAGGCATTCCAGGTAACATCAAATCGCAAATAACCAGATCAAAGGAGTAGGTTGAAGGCTCCGCCTGCAAAAGGAGGCGCGCTTCAGTTCCCGAATACGCCGAAACGCATTCGTAGCCCTCACCTTTAAGAGTGGAACACACCACGTCATTGATTGCCGCATCGTCTTCTATAACCAAAATTGACCAACATTTGAGATTCATGTGTGTTCGCTTTCTCTTTTATGTGAGTTTTCCCCTATAGCCTAATACATAAGCCTGCAAACCGACAAAGATGGAGTCGCTTATGAGTATCACATTCAGTCACAAATCGGCCTTGGAGCTCTACTGTTCGCCTTTCATACTTGAGCTTCTTCCTTACTACCGCAAAACCGATAATCAGCTTGAGCGAAAGAACTATACACCCAGGCGCGTTGCGTTAAGTCGATGTTCTGCTCCAACGAAAACCGAAATTAGAGCTCTCGAGGGCGATCAGGCACCTGGAAGCGATCAGGTACTTGGAGTCGATCGAGCGCTTGGGATTGACCAAGCGTTCGGGCCAACAGGGCACTCGGAAGTGATCGGGCGTCCACGGTTGAAAAGACACTCGGAGGCGATAGAGCACTCGAAAGCGAGCCACCTAGAATTAGATCACTTTCTCGTGTCAGCAAAAACAATAACGCACTTTCTACGCTTGTGCCTCGGGCATCCTTCGCCTCGCTGTTGCTTCCATCGCAAGCGCTCTCGCCTCAAACATCCCGCTCATCTCTTTCACCCCAAGATTCAACTGATCTCATTCCGTCATCCATTCGATACTCGTTACCTTTTCATTTTTCACTTCCCATCCACTGTTTGGTTGACGATAGCAACAAAAGAAGAGCGATCAAAAACCTTACTTGTCACGTAAAATACAATCCGCCTGATGTCGTGCCTTTGCCGAAACTAGCCGAAAAAATGAAAGACTCCTTTGCAGCGACCCTGAATTCGATGCAAAGCAAGAATCTCGACTTCTTTTCGAGCATTGCGCGTTCGGATACCGCGCTGAATCTCAAATTTTCCGCAAGCAGCACCCCTTCGGCTAAAACGCAAAATCAAAACTTCACCAACAGAACTTACTGCCTTATTCCTCCGGAATATCTTTTTCTTCAGATGGCAGAAACAATGAATTTTCTCGATCTTTTGCTGCTGGGTTTTGAGCTTTGCGGAACTTATTTTTCCGGTCAAGGCATAGATGCTTTCGCGAGCACTTCGACCGCTTCACCAAGGCATAAACCTTTTACACGAGCAAATAAAATCGCACGATTTCTCGATTCGGATGTCGCATCTCAAACAAAAGGAATAGCACAAGCCGCGCAAGCTTCGAAGTTTCTGCTGGATAATTCGGATTCGCCCAGAGAGTCCGCCCTAGCACTCATGTTGACCCTGCCTCGTCGTTTAGGAGGATATGCGCTCCCCCGGCCATTGCTAAATAAACGTATCAATATCCCTCGAAGCAACTCTCAATTAATTCGCAACGATCATTTTAGGTGCGACCTTCTTTGGCCAAAGGAAGGTCTTGCCATTGAATACGACAGCGATCTTCATCACGTCGGAGCGCAGAAAATCGCAAAGGATGCTTCTAGGCGTGATGCACTGGCGCTCCTCGGGATTCAGGCAATCACCGTAACCAACAAGCAATTCGCCAGCATGAACGAAATGGATAAAGTCGCCCATGCCGTTGCAAAAACTTTAGGAATTAGACAGAGAAACGAAAAACGCTATAACTATCAGACGAGAAAAATTCAACTTTTGCAGCAGCTGCAATAGTGCCAGAGGAAATTCGACTTTTACAGGAGCTGCAATTGTGTCAGAGGTTTTGCTTTACATGTCTGCCGCGTGCGTCTGCCACACGCGTCTGCCACGTGTATCTGCCACATGCATCTGCCACGTACCTCTGCCGTGCGCATCTGCCACATTTTTGGGAGTAATGCATCTTTGTGTTCTCAAAAGTCGAATCCTGCCACATTATCCTGTCTCATGTATAAAATTTTTCAAATTACAGAAAGCAGAATAGAGATAGCCACATTTTTATCACTGATTTCTAATTCCATAATCGAAATTCGCCACATTTTGGCAAGCTATGCACAGATTTGAACCCCTCATGCAAAAACAAAGCAAACACATTAATACATGCAAGGACTTTTTGTGGCAAAACCAAAGAAATAGTGTCCACGGTGCAAGATTAGAGGAATGAGGCCACCAGCAAATCCGCTAAAAACCCCTATTGCTTCAAAGGCTAGTTTGGAAGAGGTTGGTTTGGGGAAAGATTGGCTTGAAGAAAGTGAAGAAAGTTGGTTGATGAGGGGAATTAGTTTGGTGGTCTTAATCAAGAAAACCGACTAAGACCACCAAGAAACACGTTTATGCGAAATAACTCACGCCACCCTCACAATTACGCGAAGCAATTCGCGCCAGATACACGTTCATGCGAAGCGATTCGTGCCACCTTCACGATCACACGAAGCAGCTCGTGCCACCTACACGATTACGCGAAGTAATTCACGCCACCTTCAAAAATGGGCTGATATAAAGTGCCGGGAACGTTTTTATACAAACCATTGCCGCTTCGTTCGCTATGGCCCATCTTGCCAAATACTCTGCCATCAGGGCTGGTAGCACCCTCGATTGCCAAAACCGAAGCACTCGGGTTAACCGCCCAATCCATAGAAGGATTGCCTGCCTCATCAACATACTGCGTCGCGATCTGACCAGCAGCTTTCATGCGATCAAGAACCTCGGAATTTGCCACAAAGCGTCCCTCGCCATTACTGATAGCAACAGTATGTATATCGCCCACCTTGCAGCAGGAAAGCCAAGGAGACAAACTCGAAGCAACACGAGTACGCACCAAGCGACTTTGATGACGGCCAATCTCATTAAAAGTGAGCGTTGGTGCCTCTGCTGTAGCAGGAACAATATCGCCATAAGGCACGAGACCCAGTTTTACCAACGCTTGGAAGCCATTACAAATACCCAGCATCAAGCCATCGCGATTCTGCAGCAAATCACGCACCGCTTCGGTTACCTCTGGAGCACGGAAGAACGCCGTGATGAATTTCGCAGAACCATCGGGCTCGTCACCGCCAGAAAAACCACCCGGCAGCATAATAATCTGCGAATCGTTGATGGCCTTCACTAAAGCCTGCGTGCTTTCGATAACAGCATTAGGCGTAAGGTTATTAATTACCAGAACCTCAGGTACCGCCCCTACGCGTTCAAACGCACGCGCTGTGTCGTACTCGCAATTCGTACCTGGGAAAACAGGAATAATGACACGAGGTTTCGCGAATTTCTCGTCGCAAATCAATGGCAACTTTTCAGACCAGCTAATCTGCTCCACCTGATTATCTGCGTGACGATAAGGGAATACGGATTCGATGCCGCCTTCCCAAGCTTCCTGAAGCTGCGCCATATCGAGCGCTTCACCGAATGCTTCAAATACATACGACTCGGTAGTTTCACCCAGTTCAGTGACGCTCACCAAATCTGATGCTTCAGCGAGAATTGCAGAAAGATCAGCGCTTTCTGCTAACTCAACCACAAAGCTGCCATACGCAAGCGTGAACAAGTCGTCCAGCTCAGCGGTGCTTGTTTGGACATCAACGTCTGCCGCGCCCGCACCAGCAAGCTTCAAGCCGATGCCGTTACCGACGCACATCTTGAACAAAGTTTCTGCCATGCAGCCATAGCCAGGTGTCGCAGCTGCAGCTATTGAGCCTTCCCCGATCAAACGCTCCATTAAATCAAACGTCGCATTCAAGCCCTCAACATCGGGAACAAGCGAATCCTCATCATAGAAGCGCGGAGCAATACAAAGCACACGACTGCCCGCCTTCTTAAACTCGGGAGACACAACACGATCGATCGAGCCCGTAGAAACAGCAAAGCTAATGAGCGTCGGAGGAACATCCAGATCCTCAAAGCTACCCGACATGGAGTCCTTACCGCCGATAGCGCCGATCTTCAAATCGACCTGAGCCATCAATGCGCCCAATACCGAAGCAGCGGGTTTACCCCAACGAGCAGGTTCATTGCGCAAACGCTCGAAATACTCCTGGAAAGACAGGTAAGCAGCATCACGCGTAAAGCCCGTTGCCACCAGGCGCGCAACGCTTTCCACTACCGCAAGATAGGCACCCTTAAATTGATTCTTTTCCGAAAGATAAGGATTAAAACCCCAAGCCATAGCGCTTGCCGTAGTAGTTTCTCCCTCTACTGGGAACTTTGAAACCATTGCCTGCGCGGGGGTTAATTGATTCTTGCCGCCATAAGGCATCAAAACGGTTGCCGCACCGATGGTGGAGTCAAAGCGCT
>ENA-OPAH01000767-OPAH01000767.1-human-gut-metagenome-genome-assembly--contig:-NODE-767-length-23834-cov-2.864250_pt1 | contig 23834 bp, 22 predicted proteins | sample MGYA00241050_ERZ501416 | MGnify/ENA primary metagenome ERZ501416 (study PRJEB25962, sample SAMEA2042632) | human gut metagenome | biome: human gut; feature: human-associated habitat; material: faeces... | reverse complement strand
TACAGTTCAGGCAAAAATGTTGCCAGATGCTGCTGTTCCACCGTATTATGAATCTGCACATTTCTAAGATACTGTTCACATAACATAAAATCAGGTGTTTCCAGATCCCGGATGATTTTTCCGTTTTCTGCTTTGTATCCGATCCACTCTCTTGAGCAGGTCTCTACACCGCCTAATGGGCAGGGTCTGGTGATTGATAAAACCAGGTGGGAACCTGGGCATTCAAATGACTCCCAGCAGGATGTAATACCGATATGCGCTTTTTCCAGCTCCGCATATTTTTCTTCTGGAAATCCATAATCTCTCACATCAAAATTATGTCGCACAGAACGGATAGGTTTCTCGCCGCCTCCCATATCCAGAGTTTCCAATGTGTAAATTCCTTTTTTAAAATCTCCGTCCACAAGTCCATGATCCAGATGATCCACCTGATTCCAAAGCTTGTAACGAATATTTCCACACCCCTCTGGAAGATTACGGGAATGAATATTCATCCAACGCACATACCACATTCTCATTTCAGGGGTCACACGATCAGAAAGCACTGAATAATTGGCGATATACCCTGTTCCGTCAGGCATCATACAATATCCATATTCAACTTTATCATAACCTTCCGGACGCAAAAGGTCAAACCACCGGTCCAGAGGCAGTGCATCCCCCGGATTCATTGCACCAGCATCCAGAAGCTGGCTGTACAATGGATTCGGTTTATGCAGCGGATAATCTGTATAATATTTTGAAACCGGAAGAGCCTTCTCTAAAGGTGTCAGTTCCGGTAATTTATATGTTAAACTGTTCATAACAAAGCTCCTTTTTATTGTTTCATTCTATTTTATTTATTGGATTTTTTTGATCCACCGTCTGCTGTGTAAACGCCATACGCACCATATACATTTAAAAATATGATCTGATTTCAAACAGAAATACACCCAGAACGCCGGAAGTCCCAGCACAAGCCCTGTAACACTTCCCAATGGTATTGCCACGATCCACATGAAAATACTATCTGTGATCATCAGCATCCTGGTATCTCCGCCTCCCCGCAGCACTCCTTTCGTCAGAATACTGTTTGCAGACTGAAATACATTGATAAACGCGATGGCCCACATCAGCTGACGGGCTATCCCAGCAGTGTTAGCAGAAAGCTGATATGCCAGAATGATTTCTTCGGAAAGGATAAGAATTAGCACGGACATTACAAAACCAATTCCAATGCCCAGTCCCAGGAACGCATATCCCTGTTTTAATGCTTCTTCTACCCGGCCTTCCCCCAAAGTATTTCCGGTAATGATCGAGCTGGCCTGTCCAATTCCCTGGATCAGAATACTTGCCATATTCATCACCACGGCAGCAACCGCGTTTGCAGCTACAAATGCAGCTCCCATTCTGCCAATGATCATCATAACGACACTGTCTGCCACTGCGATAAAAAAATCACTGACCATGACTGGAAAACCAAGTTTCACATATTCTGAAAAAATATCTGTCTTCATCCACAGATTTTTCACCCGGAAGCATATCTGCTTTTCTACCACAAAGAGATAACCGCAAATGATCAGAAATTCTACCACACGAACCAGGAAGGTACTAACAGCAGCGCCTCCAATTCCCAGTCTGGGAAATCCAAATTTTCCAAAAATAAAGCAGTAGTTACCTATTATATTTACAATAAATGCCCATATAGACGCGATCAGCGGAATCCTGACCTTATGGATATTACGAAGTATAATCGTACAGGAAATTGACGCAGCCTGGAAAAAGAATGTCAACACTGAATAATTTAAAAACAAAGTTCCTGAAGCGATCACCTTTTCCTCTGTAGTAAATATCCGCATGATATTCTCTGACCAACAGAACGCTGCCAGGGAGAAAAAAATACCTGTACCGATTGTAAGACGCAGCTGAAGCGCAATCACTTTTTTCAGGGAATCTATTTTTTTCATTCCCCAGTATCTTGCAAGCAATACAGATGCACCCATGGACATTCCCATGATCAATGTCTGAAAAACAGAAATGAACTGATTTGCCAGAGATGCTGCTGCCAGTTCCGTTTCCCCCAGTGTACCAACCATCATAGTATCGGTCAGATTCACTCCGAATGTGATCAGATTCTGCAATGCAATCGTAACAGCTATGGAAAACACTTCTTTATAAAAAACTTTTTCCGGATAAATAAATAATTCCTTTATTTTATTCATCTTAAAAGTCACGATATCAAGATATAAACCTTATCGCAGAAGGGGACACTGCTGTATATACACGTCCGGTAGGCGTGAGAAAACCGTCTGCCCCCACCATAAAGGTTGTAATATCCCCGGAAACCATATTCCCTGCAAGCAGATACCGGCCATCTGGAGAAAGTGCCAATCCCCTTGGCAGATTGCCGCCACTTGGAATTCTCTGGATCACAGTAGGAATTCCATTTTCATCTATTTTCATTACAACAATAAGATTCAGACCACATAAAGTCACATAGAGCCACTTTCCGTCCGGATGAACGAGAATATCCTGGGCTCCTACTGGTTTTCCTTCTACCATGCCGTAATCTTCATCCAAAAGTTCTACCTTCTGAAAGCAATCCAGTTTTCCAGTTTCCTCATCATAATGAAAGCAATTCATAGTCGCCTTATTTTCATTATTTGCATAAAATACAGGACGCTCTGGATGGAAGGCTCCGTAGCGTGGAAAGCATGCTACATCTTTTGCACACCATTCATTCAGCTTCACAAGTTTTCCATTTTCTGCATCAATTCGGAATGTATAAATCTTGTCCATTCCTTTATCACACACAACCAGCATCTTTCCACTGGGACTTGCAACTACAGAATGTAAACGGGAAATTACTTCTACTAGCTGTATATGTCCAGATACCGGATCTACATTTTTCTGGGAATTTGGTCCTTTTCCGCCTGTTCCCTCGGTAATTGCCACATCGCAGATGTCTCCGATGCTTCCATCCTCATTTAACCTGAAAAGAACAAGTCCTGTATCATCAAATACCACTTCATTTCCAAAGGTGCCATCACCGTGCTTTACAATTTTTGTCACATGCCACGGATCTGAGCAATGACAGATTGCCAGATATTTTTTTGAAGCATCCATACACACATAAGATGGCTCAGGACACAATGTTTCTTTTTCATTGATCAGTGTCAGCTTGCCAGTTTCCGGGTGAAACTGATACGCCATAATATATCCGCCGCCACCAATCTCTCCCCAGCGTTCTCCACATTCGTTACAAATATACAGAATGTTTCGCTCTTTATCCAGACACAGCTGTCCTGCTGCCACATCCGGCCGGATGGTCTCAATCAGGGAAAGTGCCCCGCTTTCCGGCTCATATGAAAAAACAGATATACCTTTTCCTTTAGCAGGCCTGGCCTCAAAGCTCCAGTTTCCTACAATTGCATAATTTTTTTTGCCCACTGCTGTTTTCTCCTTTATGATTTTTACTTAATGTCAGATTCTTTTTTCAGGAGCCGATCCAGATAATCAAAACACATATCTGCAACCCATTCCTCATGCCACCAGATTCTTCCATGGTGGGGTGCGCCTTCTGCCAGATACAGTGTTACCCGGTCTTCGCAGGCAATTTCTTTTATTGTTTCTGCCAGCTTTACAGACTGCTCCACAGGTACAATCCTGTCAGAAGTCCCATGGACAATCATAAAAGGCGGCATGTCTTTATTCACGTAAGTACAGGGATTAGCAAGCCGTACCAGTTCAGGAATTTTCCCGATAGGAGCCCCCATAAATTCGGACTCCGGAGAATCAGCTGCATTATGTATCTGCTCCGTTTCTCTTGATGGATCCGGATTCTCTATATAAGCGGCATCCATATCCAGGAAACCGCCACAGGGACCACACCAGTCTACAACTGCTGCAACCTTACTGTCTGCGTCTGCATTTCCCATTGTCAGATCCTCAAAAGCCGGATTGCCAGGCGTCAGGGCAGCCATTGATACGATCCAGCCTCCTGCAGATGGTCCCCAAAGAGCTATCCTGTCAGGATCCAGCTGATAGCGCTTGGCATTTACTTTCAAAAAACGAATAGCTGCCTTAGCATCATAAAGCATTGCCGGGAAACGGGCTTCACCGCTTTTGCGATATTCTACACTAACCACAGCATATCCACGGTCCGTTCCACGCAGCATAGGCTCTACACTATCTTCCCGATGTCCTCCGAATTTGAAACCTCCCCCATGAAAATGCATGATCACAGGATATGGCTTCTCACTCTCCTGATTCGGATACCAGATATCCAATATCTGGGAAGGAGACTGACTGGCATAGGGAATATCTAATATTTTCTTTTTAATATGTTCCTCTGCTTCTTTTGATAACTTATGATTCCCCATATATTTCCCCCTTTCATTCGGTCCGTTATTTCAAGCCATTGATTTCTCTTACCCTGCAACAGGATACAAAATGGTTCGGACTGATTTCTTCCAGCTTCTGGGGCTGATAACATTTCTCACATGCATAATTACATCTTGCTGCAAAACGACAACCTGGTTTCGGATCGATCGGAGATGTGATTTCCCCTTTCAGTACGATACGCTTCATCTTATTATCAATATCCGTAGAAGGAATAGCAGAAAGAAGAGCTTTCGTATAAGGATGATACTGTGTCTGGAAAAGTTCTTTGGATGGACTGGTTTCCACCAGCTGTCCCAGATACATAACACAAATATCATCAGAAATATGTTTTACAACAGACAAGTCATGAGTAATAAACATATATGTCAGATTATGCTCCTGTTGAAGCTGTTTCAGAAGATTCAACACCTGAGCCTGAATGGATACGTCAAGAGCGGATACCGGCTCATCACATACTACAAATTCCGGATCCAGAGCCAACGCACGAGCAATTCCAACTCTCTGACGACGTCCGCCATCCAGCTCATGAGGATATGCCATCCGAAGACGTCTGGCAATTCCCACCAGATCCATCAGTTCCTCTGTTTTCTTCTGTGCCTGCATACGATTGTACTTTCCAGAGATCATTAGAGGCTCTCTTATAGCATCCTCAATGGTATATCTTGGATCCAGTGAAGAATAAGGATCCTGAAAGATCATCTGTGCATGGGAATGGTATTCCTTCAATCCTTTTTTACTCAACTGTGTTACATCCTCATTATTAAAAATGATCTGACCGCCAGTGCTTTCTTCCAGATGCACCAGCATTCTTCCCAGTGTGGATTTACCACAGCCAGATTCACCAACAATTCCCATTGTCTTACCTTGTTCGATGCAAAAAGTAACATCGTCTGTGGCATGAACGGTACCCCTTGGGGATTTAAAATACTTTTTCAGATTTTTTACTTCCACTAATTTAGACATTGGTACCCTCCTTCTGTGCGTAAATGCATCTGCACATATGACCTAGAGCAATTTCTGTCAGCTCCACATTGCCGCACCGGCATTTTTCTGTTGCTTTCGGACAACGTGGATGGAACTTACATCCCTGTGGAAGAGCTGTGGGATCTGGCGGTAATCCTTCAATCGGGCTAAGCCATTCTACCTCTTCGTCAAGCTTAGGTAACGCTCCAAAAAGACCATTCGTATAAGGGTGACATGGATTCTTGAAAATATCCCTCAAAGAACCAATTTCCACAATTTCTCCAGCATATACAATTGCTACCTCATCACACATCTCTGCTACCACACCAAGATCATGTGTAATCAGAATTGTAGTAGTATTATTCTTTTTATTCAAATCCTTCATCAGTTCCAGAACCTGTGCCTGAATCGTAACATCCAGAGCTGTAGTCGGCTCATCTGCCAGTAGAAGATCCGGATTACATGCCAATGCAATCGCAATAACAACACGCTGCTTCATACCACCTGAAAACTGATGGGGAAATTCATCATAACGTTCTGCTGGAATACCTACTGTTTCCAACATACGCTCTGCTTCTTTACGGATTTCAGCAGCAGAGCTGTTGCTGTGAAGTCTGATAACCTCTGCGATCTGTTTTCCAACAGACATAACCGGATTCAGGGAAGTCATAGGGTCCTGAAAGATCATAGTAATCTTTTTTCCACGAACCTCACACATCTCGTCTTCCGTCAGTTTCAGAAGATCCTTTCCCTCCATGATCACTTCTCCACTGCGAAGCTCGGCCGGCGGCTCCTGCAATACGCGGAGGATCGTCCTGGCTATGGTTGTTTTACCTGCACCAGTCTCTCCTACTAATCCAAACACCGAACCTTTTTTCAAACTGAAGGAGACTCCATTGACTGCGTAAACAGTTTCCGCCTTCGTCACATATTCAACTTTTAAATCTTTTACCTGCAGGAAAGAATTATTTTCGCTCATGTCAATTCCTCTCATTCTTATTTCTTAAGCTTCGGATCCAGTGCATCGCGCAGACCATCGCCAAGCAGATTCATTGCCAGCACAACTACCATAATGCAGATACCAGGAATAAGACACATGTATGGATATTTCATAATAAAATCACGGCTGTCTGAGAGCATTGCGCCCCATTCCGGCGTAGGTGGCTGAACACCAATTCCAACATAACTCATACTTGCAGCCATAATGATTCTGGCTCCCACACCCATAGTTGCCTGAACCAGGATTGGTGCAAAGGTGTTCGGCAGAATATGTTTCACGATCACACGTAAGCTGCTGCAGTTTGTCAGAGAAGCTGCATCCAGATATTCCATTTTACGGACATTCAGAATGGATGAACGCATCAGACGGGCTGTACCTGCGATTCCTTCAAAGCCCATTGCAAAAATAACATTGATAACACCAGGTCCCAGAACACATGCCAAGGCAATGTTCAGGATCATTCCAGGAACAGACTGGATAATATCGCACAAACGCATGATCAGGTTGTCCACCCAGCCACCATAGTAACCGGCAATACATCCTACGATAACTCCAAAAACTGCACTGAAAATAACGGATCCAACACCAATCAGAAGTGAATATCTGGCTCCATATATTACACGGCTTAAAATATCTCTTCCCATCTGGTCAGTACCGAATAAATGCTCCGCACAGGGACTGAGCAGACGGCTTTTTATATCGATTTTCGCATAGTCATAAGGTGCCAGCACCGGTGCAAAAATTGCAATCAGTACTACTAAAACAAATAATACAAGGCCAAACATAGCTCCCTTGTTATAAGACAGTCGCTTCATAACCTCTACAAACTGATTCTGTTTCTTTGCAGAAGCCTCCTCTGCCTTCACTTTTTTCTCAGCTGTCATTTTTTCTTCCCCCTTTTCTTGCCACCGGTTATCTGCGCTTTTACTCGCGGGTCTACTGCAGCGATCACAAGGTCACAGAGAAGCATGATAATAGAAAACGTAATCGCAAGAATGATTACACCACCCTGTACGACTGGATAATCACGGTTATTTACCGCATTTACAATATACACACCAACTCCTGGAATCGCGAAAATCGTTTCTGCGATCAAGGTACCTCCAAGAGAAGTTCCAAAGCTCATACTTGCAACAGTAATAACCGGAATCAGTGCATTTGGAAGTGCATGCTTGTAAATAACAGATTTCTTTTTCACACCCTTTGATTTCGCCATGGTAATGTAATCCGAATGAATGACTTCCAGCATTCCGGAACGCATCTGCCTGGCCATGGTCGTAATTCCTGCAAATGCAGTAGATATGATCGGCATGATCCAGTATTGGATGCCACCAACGCCATACGCCGGTAACCATCCAAGCTTGCTGGAAAATAACAGAATCAAAACCAGCGCAAACCAGAAGCCTGGAAGAGATGTTCCGATTAATGCGATTGCCATAGTACCGTAGTCAGCAATACTGTTCTGGTGGACAGCAGCATTCACACCAAGTGGGATACCAATTCCCAGTGATAGAACCATGCCCGCCACCGCAAATACCAAAGTGTAGGGATATCGTGTTGCAAGTTCTGCTGAAATAGAAACATTACTGATATAAGATGTTCCAAAATCAAACTGGATAAACACCTCTTTCATATATCGCAGAAGCTGGACAATATAAGGATCATTTAATCCAAGTTCTCCACGCAGTTCCTCAATCTGTTCCGACGTTGCCGTAGTTCCCAGGATAACCTCTGTCGGATCACCAGGTGTCAGCTGCATCAAGGTAAAAACCAGAATCACTACACCCAGAATCACGGGAATCATAAGCAAGATTCGTTTTAATATGTACTTTCCCATAGAGTCTTCTCCTCTTCTCCTATTTGTATCCTATAACACCGACTGATCTGCAGATATTGGCAAAAAGCCAATTTTCATACAAAAGCACCTGACTGTCTCCCAACATTTGCATATCAGTGAGATGGCTTCCGTATATCCCTGCCGATGTACTGTCATTATAAATATGTTCTTCCTTTTTAACAGGAGATACCGCAGGTTTTACCCTGCCGTATCTCCCTGACATAACTACCTGTTCTTTTTTCGCACCTGTTCACTGGTAATAAGTGGTCATTTCCAAAAGAATCAGTCTGCAAGAACAACTGTATTAGCACGGACAAATCTCTGCCAGTCTGTGAAATAGCTTGATACACGGTTTGTGTTATATGCTGCATATTCAGAGAGGAAGTAAATATTATAATACAGTGCATTATCGGTAATATAGTTATAGAATGCATCCAGGTTTTCCTGTGTGTATCCATCAGGAGCAGCGATTGCATCGTAAAGTTCCTGAAGCTCGTCATCAAGAAGTCCTGCCCATGTTCTGCCAGAAGCATAGTTGTTACGGTTAAAGAGAGTGTTCCAGAGATCAGCAGTTACATAACCTGCATCTTCCACACCTGCATAAGCCAGATCGTACATTCCACTGGATCCGTCACGGTATGTTCCATAAGTAGTTCCCTCTACTACGTCAAGCTCTGCATTGATGCCAACTTCCATCAGGTTGGACTGAACGATAGTCCACATCATGGTAATAACCGGATTACTGTTGCAAAGAAGTCTCAGATTCAGTTCTCCTTCACTGTAGCCAGCTTCTGCAAGCAGTTCCTTTGCTTTTTCCGGATCGTAAGAGTACGGGCTTGTCTCCCAGTCAGAGCTATAACCAATAGTCAGTCCATCCTGTCCACATGTAACAGTGGATGCAGTTCCATGTCCATATCCGCAGGCCTCTGCAACAGCCTCATTATCAATAGCATACAGCACAGCCTGGCGAAGTGGAAGATTATCATAAAATACGCTGTCTTCCATCATGTTAAACATGATTCCACGCTCTTCTGCTGCTGTCATCTCTGCCAATTCAATTCCGTCTGTATTGCCAACCTCGTCAACCAGACTGGAATCAATGTACATAGCCATATCGATGTCTCCGTTTTCAACAGCCAGTGCCAGCTGTGTGGATTCTTCCAGTACATCAAATTCAATCACATCTGCATTCTTAACGCTTCCCCCATAGATAAGGCTTTCATCTGTCTGCCAGTAGGAATCTGTTGCACGTGCAATAATCGTAGTACCATTTACATAATCAGATCCGCCAGATACTGTATAAGGCATGGTTCCGCAGGAAGTAGTCGCAAATCCATCCGGGCTGTTATTATAGGCTGTTTCGCTTGCGATCGGCACTTTACATACAATGTAGTTAAATGCACCGGCAGCAGTTGTATTTAAAGTGAGCCTGAATGAATAATCACCAGTTGCCTCAATGGACTCAACAGTTGTTGCCCAGTTCTGCATATATTGTTTGAAGCTGAAAACAACATCAGAGGCTGTAATATTATTTCCTTCAGCGTCTGTGATATAATCATAGATCGTAACATCATAGGTTACATCATCTACCTGCTCATAGCTCTCCATCATAATGCTGTCGATTTCAGTTGAACCGCTCTGACAACTTGCCAGTGTCTCATAAAGAACATAGGTGACCATATCCTTGGTGATTCGTCCACTGGCCCATGGATTCAGGGAATCAAGACCACCGTAAATACCCATTTTTAAAGTTGTTTCCCCGCCAGCATCCTCTGCAAATACAACTCCGGTATTCAGTGAGCACACCATTGCTGCTGATAAAAGCCCAGCTGTAAGTTTCTTTAATTTCCCGTTTTTCATTTTGAACCTCCTTTTTATCCTCTATACAGTTTTTACATCATGCATTTGCATGATTTTGTCTCGCCTGCCACCCCTGTCTAATACCTGCAGACGAAACGGTTAAATGGTACTCCATGAAACTACGAAAAACATATTTCTAACCTTGCATATCATTTTTTTGAATGATAAAATATTGTGTATGATACAAGGAGGATAAAACATGAATTTTCTGAATATAAAGTATTTTATTGCAATTGCAGAAGAACAAAACATCAGTGCAGCAGCCCGAAAACTTTATGTTTCCCAGCAATCCTTAAGTGAGCATCTCAAAAAGCTTGAGACCGAAATCGGTGCACCGCTTTTTATCAGGGGGAATACCATTACCCTGACAGTTGCCGGAGAGTGCTTTCTGGATGGGGCAAAAGAAATCATGGCTTCTTATAACAGAATGATCTCTAACATCGATGCCGCTACTGCGAACCGCCGGAGCAGCATCACAGTCGGCGTCCCAACTTATATGGATCCACCTTTTCTGGCTGATCTGCTGGCACAGTTCACTGCCCATTATCCTCAGTATGATGTCACGATTGTTAAGCGGCAGCATGCTGACATATCCCACAATATGCGTGGTGTTGATTTGTATATCAGTTACCTGCCTGTACCTGAGGAGCTGGAAGATGTCTGTATTATGGACAGCAATCCATACTACGTCTCCTTCCATAAAGATCTTGCATTGAAAATTTACGGTAATGATTGGCCGGCTCTGGAGAAACAGCTTCAAGAAAGCCATGATCTGTCTCTTCTGAAGGCTATGCCATTTATCCTGCTCTATGACCGCCATGGTCAGCTGACGCAAGATCTCGACAGCATTTTTAATGAATACGGTTTTTCTCCTACACCTGGTTTTACCTCTGAAAATGGCCACCTGAATATCCGTATGTGTCAGAAAGGTTTCGGCTGTATGCTGGCGCCCAAAAATACTGTCCAGTACTATTTTTCTGCCGGGAAAGAAGCTTCTGATATGCTGTGTTATCCTATATCAGTTACAAGCTTTCCCACATACCAGGCCATTTGCTACAAAAAAGGTCTGCATCTTCATCCTGCTGAAATCTGTTTCATCAATGAAGCCCGCGCTTTTTTGTCAGGTTTTACCAAGAATTAACGCTTCATCCATATACATTTTTCATTGTTTCTATGGTTATATAGTATCCTTTTTTATGCACTTTGTCCAACATCATATCATTTTGACACCCACAAGCGAAAACTTGTGGGTGAATTATGCATAAAAAAAGCTTCCTGCCGTTTTCTTACAACAAGAAGCTAAATCTATACTCTTTTTAATTATTTTGCAATGGTGTTACCTTTTTCTCTAATTCCCTGCGTACACTGAGAATACTGTAAATAACTGCTGCTCCTTCTGAAATCCAGAATGCAAACCATATTTTATCCACACTTCCGCTCAGAGAGAACAGGTATACAAAAGGTACAAGTAAAATAAGCTGTCGGATTGCAGTTCCAAGCATATTGATCACGCCATTTCCAAGACCAGATGCAGAATATCCAAGAACCGTTGTGACAGCTGCACAAATAAATGTAATGGATATGATCCGAAGAGCAGGAATTCCCATTTCAAGCATTTCCTTGCTTGCTGAGAAAAGCTGCAACAGCTGTGATGTAAATACCATAAAGATTACTGTACCAGCCAGAGCAATGATTGCAGCCGCAGGAACCATGATCTTCAGTGTTTCTTTTACACGTTTTCCATTTTTGGCTCCATAGTTATATCCCACGATAGGAATTGCAGCCTGACCCAGACCGTTTATTGGCATCATAAGGAAATTCTGAAGCTTGTAATAAACTCCGAAAAATGCTACTGCTGTAGAAGAAATCGGCATTAAAATACTATTGATCACTGAGATCATAATACTTCCCACAGCCTGCATGATAATAGTCGGAAAACCAACCTTATAAATTTCAAGAACTGATTTTCCACTGAAGCGGAATCCTTTTATCGCAAAATGCAGTTCCGGATTTCTGAAATGATTCAAAAGAAGCGCTGTGGCAGCTCCCATTATCTGCCCGATAACGGTTGCAACGGCAGCACCCTTGATTCCCATGGCCGGGCAGCCCAATAAACCGAAAATCATGATCGGATCTAAAATAATATTTGTCACAGCACCTACGATCAATGAGATCATACTAGAAAATGTGTTTCCAGTTGCCTGCAATAATCTCTGTGCCAGAGTTTCAAGAAAAATACCTATGCAAAATGTCATACATACCTTTAAATAGGTTTCACAATAAGCTCTGGTTTCCGGGTCATCTGTAAATGCCGCTGCAAAACTTCCCGAAAAAAAGATTCCCAGTACAACAAAGATCAAAGTACAAATAAAGGCTAGGATAAGACCGGTGGTAGCAATTTTATCCGCTTCCTCATGTTTTTTTGCTCCAAGCAGCCGAGAAATCAATGCATTTACTCCAACACCGGTTCCGACGGAAGCAGCCACCATTAATATCTGTAACGGATAGGCAAGTGAGGTGGCTGTTAAAGCCTTCTCGCTAAGTCTAGCAACAAAAATACCATCTACAATATTATAAAGCGACTGAACCAAAAGGGATGCCATAAGTGGCAATGACATGGTAAAAACCAGCTTGCCTACAGGCATTTTCCCCATTTTGTTTTGTTTCTTACTGTCCAAAAATATCACTCCTTCCAAATTCTGGTTCATTCATAGTTTTTGTTTACAGTAATTACCCCTGTTTTTATTTCTAAAATTGTTGTCGACTACAATTAAAGAGTTTTTCCTGAACTTCTCGTAAGGTTGTGAAACATTCAGGCTTATATTCTGATTTTACATTTTATTTTTAGAACTCGCCAACATTTCTTACCTTTGGCGTCCACAAGCATTTACTTGTGTATAGTTTTTTGCAGATATGTTGTCGTAACCTGAAGGATATGTCATTTTGCAAAAAAAAGTGCGCTATCAGACGCACAAATAAAAACGGCGGCTTCTGTGCTTCAGAAACCGCCTACATACAGCTTAACCAGCTGGCTTTTCTTTATGATACTGTCTTTTTCAGGCAGTACATATTTCAATTACAAAGATTCCGGATTAAACAGATCGCTGATGCTGTCCCCGTTTCTGTGGATACCATCTACTGTAAATTCTGCCCACTCGCCAATGTTGGTTGCATGGTCACCGATTCGCTCTAAATCATTGATCACATGGAATAGATTACCAACGTGCTTAGCCTGCTCTGGCGTCAGATCTGCAAAAGAACTCATGCGGATCAGTGCATCGGTAATTTTCTTATTTAAGAAATCGATCGTTTCTTCCGTCTGGTTGAAATCATCCTCGTCTTTCAAACGATTATCAAAATAATTCTCGGTAGCGAGACGAAGGTTGGTTTGTACCAGTTCTTCCATACGATTGGTCTCCGCATCGATCTGACCGATCATTGCAGTAGAAGTCGTATGCGTTGTTTCGCTGATAAACTCTAATTTTGCCATATTTGGCTCTTCGTCGGAGCCGCGAATGATCTTCTTAGACAAAGCGGCGATGAGATTTGAGAATGGGAACAACACGATCAGTGATACTAAGTTAAAGATCGTGTTCGCATTTGCAATACGGCGGCTCGGATCTCCGGAAGTCATCGACAACCAGTCGAGAACCGGAAGGAATGTAGTGGCTAACATAAAGATCAGCATACCACAGGTTTCAAAAATAGCAACGATGGCAGCAACGCGTTTGGCATCCTTTTTGCCACCAATAGAAGCTAAGATCGGAGCGATACTTGCACCGATATTCATACCAAGCATTACATAAAAGGCCGGGCGGAATCCAATGACACCGCTTACCGCCATGATCTGCAGCACACCGACGGAGGCAGAGGCACTTTGGATAATTACGGTGAAAATCACGCCGACCAGTACACCGAGCAGAGGATTGGAAAGATTTGCCACAATATTAATAAACCATTCTTCCTGTGCCATTGGTCTCATTGCGGTGCTCATGGTGGACAATCCGACAAAGAGGATACCAAGACTTGCGACAACCTGTCCGAAGCTTTTGATGTTGTTGGATTTAGCAAACATCAAGAAAGCAACGCCCACAAAGGCAATAACCGGAGCATATTTTGAAATATAATTAGTTGCAAGAAGCTGTCCGGTGATCGTTGTACCGAGCTTCGCACCCATGATGATTCCAACAGAGCGCTCTAACTGCATCATTCCGGCATTTACAAATCCGACGGTCATGACACACATGGCATTGGAGCTTTGGATCAGTGCGGTCAGACCGGCACCCAGCAACACAGCCATAATACGTTTTTCCGTTAATTTTTCCAAAATAGTTTTCATATAATCGCCGGCAAGTTTCTTCAAACCGTCGCTCATGAAAGTCATTCCAAAGATGAAGAGCGCAAGCCCTCCAAGAAGATTGATCACGTGTTCTGAAGTCATTCGTTTTCTCCTTATCAATCACTAAATGGTGTTATTTGCATAAAAATCACAGCACATATCGACGAAAAGCTTTGTAAAATCTAGGCAAATAATGAGATAAACAGTAGCATTTTACGTAAAATCCGCGTAAAGCCAAATATAATTATATAGCGTGTTTCTATGAAAAGCAATCATTTTTATATCATCGATCTATAGGAAATCGATGCATATTCCTCCACAACCAATATGGGAAGTTAAAGTAAGGTATAGTTGATAAACGAGATGGGAAATGCTATAGTTAGGATTAATGTAAAAACAATTGGAGTAAGGAGGATTAGTGTATGCAGACAGCACTTTTAAGTTATTTTCCGGGGATGTATTACTATATGGATCCGACATATGTTCTTGTTATTATTGGTGCGGTAATATGTATGCTGGCATCTGCCAACGTCAGCCGGACATTTAATAAGTACAGTCGATATCATAGCAAACGTGGTCTGACAGGGGCGCAGACAGCAGAAATGATCCTGCGAAGTGCAGGGATTACCGATGTACGAATCGAACATATCAGCGGACAGTTGACTGATCATTATGATCCACGTGCGAAGGTGGTGCGATTGTCAGATAGTGTATATGGTGCATCATCCATTGCCGCCGTTGGAGTGGCAGCGCACGAATGTGGACATGTCATTCAACATCATGTTGGTTATGTTCCGATACAGATACGCAGTGCCATTGTTCCGGTGGTCAATATTGGTTCTAAATTGTCGTGGCCGGTGATCATTGTCGGATTGCTAATCGGGCATACCAATTTGATCTATCTTGGTATTATATTGTTTGCGTTGACATTGTTATTTCAGATTGTCACCCTTCCGGTAGAGTTTAATGCGTCGGGCAGAGCACTTCGTATTTTAAATGATAGCGGAATGTTATATGAAGATGAGGTGAGAGGGGCGAGACGTGTACTTTCAGCGGCAGCAATGACCTATATAACGGCAACGGTATCCACCTTATTACAGCTGCTTCGACTGGTGTTACTGTTTGGAAGAAGAGATAACGATTAAATCAAACATACACACTTCATACATTTCGAAGTTGTTTATTAAAACTACCGTCAGAGAAAGGAATGACAGATTACGATGGAATTATGGGATATTTATGATAAGGACAAGAAGCCAACCGGGCGAACCATGAAAAGAAATGATTGGTGCTTGAAAGAAGGGGAGTATCATTTGTCGGTACTCGGTGTTATTCAGAGACCGGATGGAAAATATTTGATCACAAAGCGTGCGGCTGACAAAGCTTGGGCACCCGGCTGGTGGGAAGTATCCGGTGGAGCGGCTATTGCCGGGGAAACATCGGAAGAGGCCGTGAAACGTGAAATCTTAGAAGAAACCGGACTGGATGTAACGAATGCAGAAGGCGGCTTCCTGTTTTCGTATCACCGTGAGAATCCGGGAGAAGGTGATAACTATTTTGTAGATGTCTATAAATATCATATGGATTTTACAGAGGAAGATATCAAATTGCAGACGGAAGAGACGAATGCATTTCAGATAGCGGATGCAGCACAGTTATCAGAATACGATAAGCAGGGGATTTTTTTGCATTATCAAAGTATTAAGCAGGCGTTGCAATAGTGACAGTGTATGATGCCGGGTGGGAGAATCATTCACAGATATATTCTGATATTAATTTTTGGTATGGTAAGTTCAAGTTTGATGTGCGAAGTTTGCGTTTTTGGATCTAAATACTTTACAAAATCAAAATAAACTCCACAAACTATTAATATTATTAGGAGAATGCACGGAAAAACTTAATAATATTAAAAAGATAAAATATTGCAAAATAAAATGAATCTTTTGGGCTTCTAAATAGTCATATAAGTAGAACCGACCAAAAGGTGGCCACAAGAGATGGTGAAACCTTGTGCCTATGGTGCACCTCTGGCACAGGGAGGTAATGCACTGGAAGCGTGCGCAGAAAGGAAGGAATAAATTGAGGCGTAGTTTGACTTCTAGGCAATTTGAACAATTTGTTGCAACAGAAAGAGGCATGCTGGTACGGCTCGCAATGAATATACTGCATCATCCGGAGGATGCAGATGATGCGGTGGCAGAAGCGTTATGCAAAGCGTGGGAACGCAGGGAACAGCTTCGATCACCGGATAAAATGCGGTCGTGGGTAGCAAAGATTACAGTCAATACAGCGTTATCTATGATTCAAAAAAGAAAACGGGAAGAATTGGTGGAATCTATGGATGACTATCCGACGAACGAAGCGTCGGGTTATCCGCATAGCGGAATTTGGCATGAGATAGAAAGTCTGGCAGAGCAGGATCGTACATTGGTATATTTGTATTACATATATGGCTTTTCGCAAAAAGAGATAAGCGCAATCTTAAACATACCAACAGGTACGGTAAAATCAAGACTCTATACAGTGCGACAAAAATTAAAAAATTGCAGGTAAATAATGGACTATGGAAGGAAGTAAATACAATGAGAAGTAGATTGGATCGAGAAATCAGCCGACGACTGCTGCAGGAAGTTCCAACTGAACCAATGGTGAAAAACAGTAGAATAGATCAACTATTATGCCGGGTGCGTGCGGAGGATGTGCAGGATGACGGCAAAGTGGTGCGTGCATTCTCCTATCGAACGGCAGTCGCAGCGGTTGGCGCAGCCATTATGTTGACGACGGGCACATATGCTGCTGTGGATAAATATCATGAACATTTACAATCAATGTCTCAAGAGGAACAGAAGCAGTTAAACCATATGACACAGGCACAACGCGAAGATGCAGATCACTATTCACGCAAGTTATCTTCTCAGGAGCAGAAGCGCAAGGAACTGCTGCAGAAGGAATATAAAAAGGGAACATTGCCGGAGACGAAGCTGAAGGAAGTAGATTCTCAGAAAGAAGTGAAAGCGAATGGCGGGAAAGAAGTCGTATACTGTCGTGCAAATAGTACCTTTTATCTGCCGAAGAGCGAATTGACCGATGAGCAGTTATTACAGATCATTGATTTTAATGAGCGGCGTGATTATGCGCTGGCAAAGCAGAATCAGGCAGACAGAGCGAGGGCTGCACAAAGTCCGGTCGACGAAACAGCAAATAAGCTGACAGAGGATCAGGCGATTGAGGCTGCCAAGCAGTATGTCAGCAAAATATATGGAATTGATACAAATCAGGCGAGGGCTGCTGTAGATGTGACGACCTATGAAGACAGCGAGGATGACGAATATAACATTGTTTTGAAAAAGAAAGGCTGGAAATATGAATATAGTGTTGCTGTAAAGATCAACAGCGGTGAAATAAATCAATCAGCTATATCTGAAGGAGATAAGTGGATTTCTGCTTCGGATGCAAGTTATCGAAAAGGGATAGAAAGAAAATATTTAAGAACAGTTCAACAGATGATGGATAAAATTGCGCCAAACCAATCAATAAAATCTATTTATGGCATATCACGGTTTGATAAGCAGAATCTTCTTCTGTATGGAGAAATTACCTATTATGTGAGGAGTGAAGATGGAGTTATTTATGTGATAAAGTATGCGCCGTCAGATATGTGTTTAACAGGAGTATTTGTGCATAAAGATTTTCATGAACTTTGGCAACAAATGAAAAGAGAGAAAAAACAGGATCAGAAGGAGGGGATAAATACAATAATAGAGAAGTGTTACTAAGCAGACAGTCAATTGATAAGTAGGAGGAAAACATGAAACAGTACAATAATAAGAAAAAGATGATGATAATGGTGCTTTGTGTTGCAATAGTACTTGCAGGAAATATGCAGGCATCTGCCATGGTTACGGCAGATGATATACTGGCGGGGCGCAATGCAACTGAAGTGAGTTCTGCACAAGTTGTTATGGCAGAAGGAGTTGTTATTTGCAATGAACTAGTTCCAACAGCCGATGTTATGATGTATTCAAATCAGAATGGATCGGTAAAGGGAGATGGGGTACGTTTACGTGCCAAACCAAGCACTTCAGCAACGGTGTTAGAAAGCATGAGCATACACGAAAAGGTATGCGTTGACATGACGAAGAGTAAATCTCAAAACTACAAATGGTATTATCTTAAAAGAGTTAAAACGGGTACATGGGGTTGGGTAAAAGCAGAGTATATAAGACTTAAAACAACTTAAGTGAGGGTGCTATAGCTTACTGCTTTGCATTAGGCAGAATTATTGCCAAATGCAGAGATAGTATATAGGTATAACAGGGTGGAATCTACGAAAGAAAGGAGATGGTCTAACATGGAACGAATAGCGTGTTTTAACGTGCTAAAAAAAGTTCCTACACCGCAGAGGGCAAGCCCATAGGCAGAATAGGAACTCGTAAAAAACCACAACAATTATAGCATATTTGACTTAATGATGCTATAAAAATAAGCTAATCGGAAGGAGTAAGGTATGTTAAAGCAGGAAATCCGAAGAGTGCTGCATTCTCCATTTTTTTATGTATCTATTATTATACTTGTTTTTGCAGATTTTCCCGTCATGCTGGATCAATTTGAAATGTCCAATGAATTGACTTACCTTGTGGATGTTGGTTGGGGAATGGGCTATGGAAGTGTACTGTATCCATTGCTGTGTGTATTGACGACAGCGGAGAGTTATCTGATGGAATATCGATCCGGGTATCGATATTCCTCTATGTCCAGAACAAGCAAGACGAGATATGCGGTTACGAAGATGGCAGTGGCAATCGGCACAGGAGCAGCCATTGCAGTGCTGTCCCGTCTGCTCTTTTTGGGACTGACGGCATTGATCGTTTATAAGATACATGGACAGGTACTGGTTGGAGGTGAAGATACAATAGAAGCAATGAGTCGTACATCCTTGCTGGTGATGCAGAGAAAATATGTGCAGTATCTGATGTTATATATTTTGGAAGACAGCCTTTATGCCTCGATATTACCGGGGATTGCATTGATTGTTTCGTTGTTTGTAAAAAATCGGTATGTGGTGATGTTGTCTTCTTACATTTATTGTGAGGGGATGGACATGATCTTTATCACACTACAATGGTATTATGGTTCTCCCCTTGTATTGATGAGCACTGGGCGGGCATCCCTCCTGCCATACAAAGGACTGCCATTCCGAGTGATCATGGTACTTTTGTATTGGGTGGTCGAGATGGGAGTGTTTGTATACGGTGTACGTAAACAGACAGAGTGAGAGGAGATAAAAAGATGCGTTATATTTGCAGAGACTATTTTCAAAGGACAGTCTGTAGTGGACGTTTTGTGTTGCTAGTACTGCTTGTATGGATCTCTTTGTGCAGTTTCTTTAGAGAGTTTGTGGAGCAGTTATCTGAAATGCATTGTCGGGTGGGAGCGTTGGAGATCTTTCCGGCATGGGCGTTTTGCGGTGGGGGAGTGAGTACCTATTTTATATTATTCATTTTTTTGATATTGGCATATCCGCAATGGGATGGAGCGGTGAACCGTCTGGCCAGGCAGGGCAGAAAAATGTGGCTGTTATCGCAGTACTGTTATGTCATTATGACATCGGTGATCTATTATTTGGTTGTTACCGTTGGTTTTATTATTGCTTTATTTCCAGTGGTGGATTGGAAAAACAGATGGAGCAGTTTTTACTGGAAAGCAAGTGATCCGAAGACAGGTTTTGATTTTGAAACAGGATTAAAATATAATCTTCCCTGTACATACAGCCGCAAGATTATGAAAATCGGTACACCGTTGAAGGTGTGGGGGTTGACTTTTTTACTGGTAGTCTTGGCATCTATCTTTTTAGGGATGTTAGTAGTAACATTTAATATTTGGTTCCGGCGTGGTACGGGAACAATTTTAGGTATTTTTGTGCTTGTTTTTTATTATATCATGGATTGGATTCCTTTATTTTTTGATAACGAATTTGCACAGTTTGATGGGTATAAGCAGATACAGAACATGTTATGGCGGTTGGAACCGTATCTGAGCCCCTTGTACCAGACGGATGTGTATGGGTTGACATTGCGCAAGGCTCGGCCGGTGATGGAACGGGTAGAGATTGCTGCAGTCTACTATATAGTACTGGCCGTTGTTGTATTGGTGATGGGACTGAGGATGGTGCGCAAGGTGGATCTGAGTAAAGATTAACTGTGCGATGATATAGATTGATAGAAAGGTATGGTGATTACTGTGAACAACATCATGGTAAAAGTAGAGGGACTTAGCAAAGAGTTTCGGGGAGAAATGATTCTGCAAGATGTAAATATAACATTGGAGAGGGGTAAGATCTATGGCCTTGTAGGAATGAATGGAAGTGGTAAGACGGTATTTATGAAGTGCCTTTGCGGTTTCTTGAAGCCGACAACCGGAAAAGTTACGGTGGATGGCAAAGAAGTCGGGAAGGAGATTGACTTTCCACAAGATTTGGGCCTAATGATCGAAACACCGGGATTTATACCGTATATGTCAGGCAAGAGTAATCTGAAAAATCTTGCGCTGATACGCAATCAGATCGGAAACTACGAAATTGAGGAGGCTTTGCGGTCTGTAGGTCTTGATCCGAATTTAAAGAAACATGTATCAAAGTATTCACTTGGTATGCGTCAGCGTCTTGGAATTGCACAGGCGATCATGGAGAAACCACGGCTGTTGATCTTGGATGAGCCATTTAATGGGCTGGATGTACAAGGGGTTAAAGATATCAGAGAATTGCTGATGTCACTGCAGAAGCAGGGAGTGACGATATTGCTGGCATCGCATTACGATGAGGATATTCGTACGTTGTGCGAAGAGGTATATCTTGTAAGAGAGCATCGCATACGAAAGAAGGAAGAGAGCGATGGAGCAGAAAAATAGGATAGATCATTATAAAATTCAGAGTGTGCTGCTATGGTTTGGGACCTGTTTTTTGTTACAGATCCTCTTGCTTCTGATGCAGGAATTTCAGTACGATGGAGAACATTATCAGCCGTTATTGTATCTCTTTGGCAAGAAATATGGGAAGAATGCTTTTTATGCGACATCAGAAACCATGATGTTTCTGACGCAGTTGACATACTGTATCATGGTAATTCGCAGGATTGCAAAACCCAGCGAAGAGAATGCATATATGATAATACCAAGGTATAAGAGCTTTCGAGCGTATTATGGAAGTGTATATCGAGAGTTGGTAGGGTACACTTTTTTGTATCAGACGGCAATTTTAACAGGGAGTATAGTGGGATATAGGCTTGTTTGGTACACTCATCATGTGCAGGCTTTTGACGAAAGACAGTTTTTGGGATCACAGGTATGTATGCTTATGGGAGAACTGTTTTTCGGAGCAGTTATGTCGATTTTTATTCTGCGTTGGAATGCACTTCGTGGAGCGATAGTGATCTATCCGGGCATTCCAATGATTTCATATTACCTGGGAAGTTCATTGCCGGTTAAATGGAGTAATTTGCTGCCGGGAAACTGGCTGATGGCAGCGCGAAGCAATTTAGTTTCAAAGGGTGGATATTCGATGGCGGCTGCGTTATTTGGAACTGCTGTTGTTCGTGATATGCAGTTGCCTATTGGTCAATATGCGGCCAGGATTGGAAAGAAAGTGATCGTTTTTTAAATTTTATCAAGGAAATCTCTTAATATTATTGCATAAGTGAAATGTTGACAGCCAAGATTTAAGAAACGGCTGTCGAGATGTTTCACATCTTCTTCAATGATTGCACACGTAATTTTCATGATTTTTTAATAAAGTAATTTCCAACCAAACATCAAATTTTTAGGTTACAACATAACTTAAGCAAGTTGATGAAGTCTTAAAATTAGCGAATGAAATTTGAGACGACATCATTTGTAGACTGGAGGTTACTATGAAAATTACAGCAAAACGAATCAAAAAGAGGTGGATTGCAGGGGGAATTGTGATCGTGGCAGCAGCCGTTGGAATCGCACTTTTTGTGAAAGCGAAAGGAAGCAAAGACACTGTAAATGCAGGATCTGGACAGCAATCGACAGTTCAACTCTCAAAGCAGGATTTGGTAGAGTCTATCAGCGCAACCGGAACTTTTGAGAGCGCAACGAACAAGAGTGTAACGTCGACAGCAACCAATCTAACAGTTAAAAAAGTTCTTGTGGCAGTAGGAGATACAGTACAAAAGGGAGATTCTCTCGTTAAATTTGATCAAAGCGATCTGGAAGATGCTTATGCAGATGCAAAAGACAACTTATCCGACACGACAACCAGTGCGAATGCTGAGGTGACAAATGCAAAGAAACAGCTCAGTAACGCACAGACAACTTATTCAGACAGTAAGACATCAAGTGCAGCGGAAGTAAAGAAAACGAAGGCATCCCTGCAAACAATCAAAAAGACAATACGTTCGTTAAAAGATAAAATTAAGGCAGCAAAAGATGCTGCACGCAAAACAGCGTTACAACAGGAATTGTCACAGGCGCAGGAGCAGTTGACGCAGGCGCAGGAAAAATATGAACAGGCTGTCAGCAACCAGACCTCCGGTAATCGTCAAAATCAGTCTTCTGTGGATTCTGCCAAGACTGCAGTAGAACAGGCTGAGACAAATCGAACCAAGCAGATCAAAGAAGCACAGAAGCAGGTAAAGGAAGCAAAAGAGAATTTGGACAATTGTGCTGTTACAGCACCCGTATCCGGTACAGTAACCTCACTTTCTGTAGAGGAAGGCGATACGTATTCGGGAGGAACTTTATTACAGATTCAGGATACACAATCCTTTGTTATTACGACAAGTGTAGATGAGTATGATATCAGCGATGTTAAGGTGGGGCAGCGAGTAGTTATTTTGACGGATGCGACAGATAATGACGAGCTGGAGGGTAAAGTGACATTTGTGGCACCATCTACAGATAGCAGTGGCAGTACGTCAACAGAAGCACAGGGTCAGTCATCAGGTACAACTGCCAGTTCTAGTGACGGATACGAAGTAAAAATCAAGGTGACATCAAGTGACGACCGTATTAAGCTTGGAATGACAGCTAAATGCAGTATTGTCAAAAAAGAAGCGTCGGATGTTTACGCAGTACCATACGATGCGGTACACAGGGAAAATGGAGAAAGTTATATTTTGGTCAAAGATGGGGATTCTACCTCAAAAGTGACCGTAACAACCGGAATGGAGACAGATTATTATATTGAAGTGCAGGGCGATGATCTGCAGGAAGGATTGCAAGTAGTTATTCCAACAGATAAAACAGATTCCTCTTCGGATTCTAATAAGCAGAATAGCACCTTTGGTGGTTTCGGCGGAATGGGAGGCACACCTGACGGCAGTACAGGGAACAAAGGCGACCGTGGGGGCATGAATGGATCCAAGGGTGGATCCGGCGGAATGGGTGGACCGGGAGGCGGTCAGGCACCATCCAAATAGAATGGAGGATTAGCT
>ENA-OPAH01000760-OPAH01000760.1-human-gut-metagenome-genome-assembly--contig:-NODE-760-length-23953-cov-3.643610_pt1 | contig 23953 bp, 18 predicted proteins | sample MGYA00241050_ERZ501416 | MGnify/ENA primary metagenome ERZ501416 (study PRJEB25962, sample SAMEA2042632) | human gut metagenome | biome: human gut; feature: human-associated habitat; material: faeces... | reverse complement strand
CGGCGATGATACGGTTGCCATGGTTCTCGGAGATAACATTTTTGCGGGTCACGGACTGAATAAACGTCTGAAAGCTGCTGTTGAGAATGCAGAGACTGGAAAGGGAGCTACTGTATTTGGATATTATGTAGATGATCCGGAACGTTTCGGTATCGTAGAATTTGATCACGAAGGAAAAGCTATTTCCATCGAAGAAAAGCCGGCGCAGCCAAAGAGCAACTACTGTGTAACAGGATTGTATTTCTATGACAATAATGTTGTGAAGTATGCAAAAGAGTTAAAGCCAAGTGCACGTGGAGAACTGGAGATCACAGATCTGAACCGTGTATATCTTGAGAAAGGTGATCTGAATGTAGAACTTCTCGGACAGGGATTCACATGGCTGGATACAGGTACACACGAAAGCCTTGTAGATGCAACCAACTTCGTGAAGACGGTTGAGACACATCAGCACCGTAAGATCGCATGCCTGGAAGAGATCGCATACCTGAACGGATGGATCAGCAAGGACGAGGTAATGGAAGTATATGAAGTCCTGAAGAAGAACCAGTATGGACAGTACTTAAAAGACGTCCTGGATGGAAAATATAAAGAAAATCTGTACTAAAATCTATACTAAGAAATGATGCAAAAAGGAGAAATCAAAAAATGACAATTATTGTAACCGGAGGAGCCGGATTTATCGGAAGTAACTTTGTATTTCATATGTTAAACAAATACCCGGACTATCGCATCGTTTGTCTGGACTGCCTGACATATGCAGGTAACTTATCTACACTGGAGCCTGTAATGGACAATCCGAATTTCCGTTTTGTAAAAGAAAGCATTACAGACCGTGAAGCAGTGTACAAATTATTCGAAGAAGAGAAACCGGACATGGTTGTAAACTTCGCAGCAGAAAGCCACGTAGACCGTTCTATCGAGAACCCGGAAGTATTCCTGGACACAAACATCAAAGGTACTGCTGTACTGATGGATGCCTGCAGAAAGTATGGTATCAAACGTTACCATCAGGTATCTACAGATGAAGTATACGGCGATCTGCCGCTTGACAGACCAGACCTGTTCTTCACAGAGGAGACACCGATCCACACAAGCAGCCCATACAGTTCATCTAAGGCAGCAGCAGACCTGTTAGTTCTTGCTTATCACAGAACATACGGACTGCCGGTATCTATCAGCAGATGCTCCAACAACTACGGACCATATCACTTCCCGGAGAAACTGATCCCGCTGATGATCGCCAATGCACTGAATGACAAGCCGCTTCCGGTATACGGAGAAGGATTAAATGTACGTGACTGGTTATATGTAGAAGATCACTGTAAAGCAATCGACCTGATCATTCATAACGGAAGAGTCGGAGAAGTATACAACGTAGGCGGACACAATGAGAAGACAAACATCGAGATCGTAAAGATCATCTGTAAAGAGCTTGGAAAACCGGAAAGCCTGATCACTCACGTTGCAGACCGTAAGGGACATGATATGCGTTATGCGATCGATCCTACAAAGATCCACAACGAACTTGGATGGCTTCCAGAGACCAAATTCGAAGATGGTATTAAGAAGACGATCAAATGGTATCTTGAAAATAAGGAATGGTGGGAGACGATCATTTCCGGAGAATACCAGAACTATTATGAGAAAATGTATGCTCACCGGGAGGAGATTTAAGAATGAAAGTATTAGTGACAGGTGTTGGCGGACAGCTTGGTCATGACGTGATGAACGAACTGGCATCCCGTGGTTATGAGGGAATCGGTTCTGACATCAAAGAAACATACAGCGGAATCCAGGATGGTACAGCGGTAACAACAATGCCGTATGTGCCTATGGATATCACAGATGCATCTTCTGTAGAGAAGGTTCTGACAGATGCAAAACCGGATGTAGTGGTACACTGTGCTGCATGGACAGCCGTAGATCTTGCAGAAGACGAAGATAAGAAAGAGATCGTAAAAGCGGTCAATGCAACAGGAACAAAGAACATTGCAGATGTGTGTAAAAAGTTAGACTGTAAGATGGTATACATCAGTACAGACTATGTATTTGACGGACAGGGAGAGAAAGCCTGGGAACCTGACTGTAAGGATTACAAACCACTGAATGTATATGGAGAGACAAAACTTGCCGGAGAGCTTGCGGTATCGGAGACGCTGGATAAGTACTTCATCGTACGTATCGCGTGGGTATTCGGAAAGAACGGTAAGAACTTTATCAAGACAATGCTCAATGTAGCAAAGACACACGATACATTGAAAGTTGTAAATGACCAGATCGGAACACCAACCTATACATTTGACCTTGCAAGACTTCTCGTTGACATGATCGAGACTGACAAATATGGTTACTATCATGCAACAAACGAAGGCGGATATATCAGCTGGTATGATTTTACAAAGGAAATCTTCCGCCAGGCAGCAGAGCTTGGTCATAACGAATACGGCGAAGACAAGGTAACAGTTCTGCCGGTAACAACAGAAGAGTACGGTGTATCCAAAGCAGCAAGACCTTTCAACAGCAGACTGGACAAGAGTAAACTTGTGGAAAATGGATTTACTCCACTTCCGACATGGCAGGATGCGCTTGGAAGATATCTGAAAGAAATCGAATTCTAAATTTTATATAGGTGAAGAATAATCTCAGCCACATGACGTGGCTGGGATTAACTCACGTATAAATCATTTAAATCAATAAGGAGACGTAATAATGGGACAGATTAAAGTAGAAAAAAACGCAGGTGGTATCCAGGGACTCTGTGTAATTGAACCAACAGTACATGGTGATGCAAGAGGATACTTTATGGAGACATATAACCAGAAAGATATGGAAGAAGCAGGACTTACAATGCAGTTCGTTCAGGACAACCAGTCAAGTTCTACAAAGGGAGTCTTAAGAGGATTACATTTCCAGAAAGAATTTCCACAGGGAAAACTGGTACGTGTCGTGAAAGGTTCTGTATTTGATGTGGCAGTAGACTTAAGAAGTGACAGTGAGACATACGGAAAATGGTTCGGTGTAGAACTGACAGAAGAAAATAAGAAACAGTTCTATATTCCAGAAGGATTCGCACACGGCTTCCTGGTATTAAGTGATCTTGCTGAGTTCTGCTACAAGTGTACAGACTTTTATCATCCGGGAGACGAAGGCGGTCTTGCATGGAATGATCCTGAGATCGGTATTGAGTGGCCGTCACTGACAGGAGAGTATAAAGGAACCGCATCCGGAGAAGGCTATGCGCTGGAAGACGGCACTGCACTGAACTTAAGTGATAAGGATCAGCTGTGGGTTGGACTGAAAGATACGTTCCATTTTTAGGATAAACTATGAATAAGTTATCAAAATTACTGAATGTTGTGATTTATCTGTGCATCATAAGTTATGCACTTCCAACGGGAGTAATGAAGGGCATACCAATTCAGAAAATATTGGTATGCCTGTTGATTATTCTAGGAGGAATATGCCTGGTTTTGCAAAGAAAAAGCCTTGAGATTATAAAAAGTGCGAAGCTGGAGATTACTTTAGGTGTTTTGGGATTGTTGGCATGTATAGTCAGTTACATTCTTGGAAATGAATGGAGCATAAAATTTACGGGATTATTTTATATCTCGGTGATTGTGTTTGTAGAATTGTATTTTCTGGTCAGATATGAATTGGCTGAACCGGAAAAGATTGTAGAATGTATCCTTTATATGATGCTTTTGAAGATTCTGGGAAAAATAATCATAGAAATCGTCTTTGTATGTAAGTTGATAGAATATGAGGCTGTAATAGAATTTTATCTAAACATGTTTGGAACGGAAGCATCGACGATGACAATGCATTTGGGCAGATTATTGCTGATCCGTGTGCAGACTTCATCTGATATTATAGTGGTGACATTGATGCCGTTTTACTGGATGATGGAGAAATATAAAAAAAGCATCAGAAGTCTGCTGTTTGCATTGAGCGGGATTTATACATTGATTGTATTTTCGAGAGTTTTGATGGTTGAATTCTGCTGCTTTGCATTTGTTGCAGTGTTATATTATTGGAAGAAAATCCCGAAGAAGGTAAGATGCATCGGGGTGATTCTGGTACTTGCTTCGTCGGTATTATGGTTGAAACCTGTGATACAAATGATAGAATTCCGCTTCTTTTCTTCATTTGCTGTGGAATCAGATGATGTCAGGCAGATACAAATGAGAGAATTGATAAACGGAGTGAAGGAATCACCGGTATTCGGCCATGGATTTGGAAGTTACATAAGTGATTATACAAGAAGCGGATCGATACCGTTTTCATATGAAATAGAATATCTGTCATTTTGTTACCAGATGGGAATTTCAGGATTTGTAGTTTTTGTTGGAGGAGTGCTCCTGGTATACATAAGAAAAATCGTAAAGTATGCCAGAAAAAACACCTGGGTCATTAAAGTATTTACTTTGATCGGATTGGGCTGGTTTGTGATAAGACCTGCATTTAATCCTGCATTTCTCGGACTACAGAATGGATTTCAGATGATCGGGTTATTGATGATCAATATGTATTTTAATAAAAAGCAGGAACCGTATCAAAAGTAAAATGATACGGTTCCTGTTTTTTTCTATTTTTTGAATAATTTTCGTCTAAACCAGTCTCTGGCATAAGAAAGAGTATGGAGAATCAGTTCAAACTCGATCAAAATATAGTTAGGCAGGTGCCGCAGCTTAAAAGCAACTTTTTTCTGTTCCCGGGCATGGGAAAGCCCTTCTTTTATTCCGCAGGCATAGTCTTTACCGAACCCCTTATGCATGAAAAACAGATATTTGACAACACAGCCGAGAAAAAGAGGAATAAAGTTCAAAATCAGCTGTAAGAAAGGCATGTTTTTGTAATTCAGGTAAATATTGTTGCGGGCAGATAATTTAACCTTGAAAGAGTTATATTTTGAACCGCTTGTACCGCTTCCTACGTGGTAGACCAGTGCTGTGGGGCAGTATGTATTTTTGTAGCCGTAAATTTTTGCGCGATATCCGACATCGATATCCTCAAGGTATGCAAAATGATTTTCATCAAATAAGCCGATTTTTGAAAAAGCAGACCGGCGGTAGATGGCTGCCCCGGCGCATGCGGTAAATATCTGATCTGCTTTTGTGTAATTGGAGACAGGACGTCCGGTTCCGCGGCACACGCCCCAACCCATTAAGGTATAAAGATCACCGGCGCTGTCGATCAGTTCTGGATGATACATCTGGATCATCTTACTGCTGACAGAAAAGATGCGCGGAGATTTTTCAATCGCTTTGATCATTTCTTCTACATAGTGTGTATCAACGGTCGTATCATTATTGAGCAATATCACATAAGGTGTAGTGGAATGTTCGATTCCGACATTGACCGCTTTACTGAAACCGTAATTTTTCTTTAAGGAGATAACTTCTATATCTGGGTAGTGCTCACTCATATATTCCAGACTTCCATCAGAAGATGCGTTGTCAACCACTAATACTTTGAAATCCCTGCAGGTCTGTTCTGATAATGACTGGAGGCAGGGCTCCATAAAATGTTTCCCGTTATAGTTTGGGATGATAATTGTTACTTTCATAGTTTGAGAAATACTCCGATCTCTATTTTCTGATTTGTATCTATTATAGCAAAAAAAAGAAGAGGGTGCTATATGAAGATTGGGTAAAATAATTTTTTAAATATATTTCAAAATTATTAATAAAGTATTAAGAAAAACTGTGGTATAATGGGTTGCCGTAAGGAAAAAATTATTGTAAGATAAAACGTAATGTAAAATTAGATAAATATGGGTGAGGAACATTGATAAAGGATAATCAAAAGTTATTAAACAGATTACATGTAGTAATAGATGCAGTCGTAATTGTATTTTCATATATTGCATCGTGGTACCTGAGATTTAAAAGCGGGATTTTTGAATTGGATCCATGGTTTTTATCGTTGCAGGAATATGCAAAAGTGTTGATTGTAATTGTGCCGGGATATCTGGTCTTATATTATGGATTCCAGTTATATACACCAAAACGTGTGCAGGGACGCAGACTGGAAGCATGGCATATCATTCAGGCGAATGTAATTGGTCTGATGGCATTTATTTTACTGTTATATGTGTGGAAACAGCCTGATTTTTCAAGGGGAATGATTTTTGTATTTTTCCTGGTGAATGTATTTTTAGAGGTTGTTGTAAGAAATATTATCCGTGAAGTGCTGCGGGATATGCGGAAGCAGGGATATAACCAGAAGCACATTCTGCTGATCGGATATAGCCGTGCGGCGGAACAGTATATTGACAGAATTAAAGCAAATCCGGAATGGGGATATATCGTGAGAGGAATTCTTGCGGATAATGTACCAAGAGGAACAGAGTATAAAGGAATTAAGGTACTTGGAAGAATCGATAATCTTATGATTGTTCTTCCGGAAAATAAACTGGATGAGATAGCAATCACTCTCGGACTGGCAGAATATCATAAATTAGAAAAGATTGTAGGTATGTGTGAAAAATCCGGTGTGCATACAAAGTTTATACCGGATTATAATAATATCATTCCGACAAAACCATATACGGAAGATCTGGTAGGACTTCCGGTAATTAATATAAGAAGAGTGCCGCTTAGCAATATGCTGAATGCATTTGTAAAAAGGGCAATGGATATTTTTGGAGCATTGGTTGCGCTCACATTATTTTCACCGGTCATGCTGGTAATAACAATTATTATAAAAGTGACATCGCCGGGACCACTGATCTTCAAACAGGAAAGAATCGGTCTGCAGAATAAACCATTTTATATGTATAAATTCCGGTCTATGGTTGTACAGGATGCATCAAAAGAAAAGAATGGATGGACGGTAAAGAACGATCCGCGTGTTACACCGGTAGGAAAGTTTATAAGAAAAACAAGTATTGATGAATTACCGCAGCTGATCAATATCCTGAAAGGGGATATGAGTCTGATCGGCCCGAGACCGGAAAGACCTCAGTTTGTAGAGAAATTCAAAGAAGAGATCCCAAGATATATGATCAAACATCAGGTGCGGCCAGGACTTACCGGATGGGCACAGGTGAATGGACTACGTGGTGATACATCGATTCAAAAGAGAATCGAGTATGATTTATATTATATTGAAAACTGGACATTGGGATTTGATATAAAAATATTATTTCTGACATTTTTCAAAGGTTTTATTAATAAGAATGCATATTAGCTTCTAAAGGAGACGGCAATGGCAAAGAAAAGACGCAAGACAAAAAGACAATTAAGAGAAGAACGACGAAAAAAAATGCGCAAAAGAAAAAGAAAAAGAATTATTTTACTAACAATTGAAATTATAATTCTGGCTGCTTTATTAGTAGCTGCTTACGGAATATTCAAACTTGGAAAGCTGGATTATAATGTGTTGAATAAAAAAAAGCTGGAAGTCTATAAGGATACAGGAGAGTATACGAACATTGCATTGTTTGGATTAGATTCGAGAAATAATGAATTGGACGGCGGTGTACAAAGTGACTGTATTATGATCGCAAGTATCAATAATAAGACAAGTGACGTGAAGCTTGTGTCTGTATACAGGGATACGTTGCTGCAGCAACAGAATGGACGCTATGATAAAGCGAACTCAGCATATAATACAGGCGGTCCGGAAGAGGCGATCAGTCTTCTGAACCGTAATTTTGATCTTGATATTAAGAACTATGTCAGTGTCAATTTTAATGCGCTTGTAAAAGTGATTGATGCTCTGGGTGGGATTGATATTAAAATGACGAAAGAAGAAGCACACTGGTGCAATCTTTATGGTGCCGAGACGGCAAGAGTGATTGGCGAACATTGGTCGGATATAAAAGAAAAAGCCGGTACACAGCATCTGGACGGTATTCATGGTGTGGCATATGCAAGAATCCGTTATACAAGTGGTAATGACTTCAAACGTGCACAGAGACAGAGAATTGTATTAGAAAAAGTTGCAAAGAAAGCACAGAAAGCGAATTTCATTACTTTAAATAAAATAGTAAATGAAGTATTTCCGATGATTTCGACAAGTTTTTCTTCAAAACAGATTCTGGGATTTGCAGCGAATGCACTGAATTATAATCTGGTGTCAACAAATGGATTCCCATATCAGGTAACAACCAGTGAAACAGTGAAGAATCATCGCGGTGTATCTTTTGTCATTCCAATCGGTTTGGAACAGAATGTAAAGCAATTACATCAGGAACTGTTTAATGATGATTCTTATGAGGCATCAGACAAAGTAAAAGAGATTGACAGTGACATTGTTTATCTGACGGATATAACAGCAGATAATACAGATGCAATGGAGTCTACGTTTAAAGGAGACAGTCTGAATGAGGGAACGGAATAAAATTATTTTAGAATATGGAACTTATATGCTGAGCTTTTTTGTCAGTTACATAGCGTCACTGGCAAAATGGTATTATGCTTCGGGAATTATTCTGATTGTGGAAGCTGTTTATTTGTATGTTCACTGGGTAAGGGAAAGTGGAAGCTTTGTGGAACTGAGGGCTCTGTTTACACTTGCTTGGGTAGGGGGCCAGGGAATCAGCTGTCTGAAACTCAGTACATTACAGGATACATGGAGCTATATAACCTGGTTGAGCTTTTTTGTGATATATATAGCTTTTGGAATAGGATATGAATGGGGAAGAAAGTATAGCAGGGTAGAGGGAAAAGAACCTGAAAAAAATAAAAAAAAGGCAAACAAGCTTTTTCGATGTATTATGTTGCTGCTGGTTGTGTCGGCCGGATGTTTTGTAATCGAAATTATCCGGATCGGTTATATTCCGGTTTTTTCAGACGAACCTTATTCGTATTCTTATTTCAGAATGTCGGCTTTACATTATCTTCATTATTGTGCAATCAGTTGTATCCTGATACCGGGACTTACGGTGCTTTGGAAAAAAATTGATTCTGAGAAAAGTAAGTGGCGTAATGGAGCGATCATTATTGCAAATATAGTGGCATTTGCAGTTCCGTTTCTCTATGTATCGAGATTTCAGTTTCTGTTTGAAATAGGTGTGGCAGCAGTCATTTATATACTGGTAAATAAAAATATGCGGAAAAGTACCTTGATTCTTCTTGGCCTTGTGGTTTGTGCAGCGTATGTGGTGATTACATTGTCACAGAAGCGGGATGCGATATATTTGAACAATGTATTTAAAATGAAATATACACATATGCCGGTGTTTCTGCCCCAGCCGTATATCTATATTGCCAATAACTACGATAATTTTGACTGTCTGGTGAAAAATCTGCCGAAATTTTCTTATGGCCTGCGGATGTTATTCCCGTTTGTGTCATTAACGGGATTGAAATTTGTAATGCCAAATCTGGTTCCGGCAACGGTCTATCTAACCAGTACCGAATTGACAACGTTTACAATGTTTTATGATGCTTATTATGATTTTGGAGTCATTGGAGTATTTGTGATAGCTTTGCTTATTGGTGTTGTGGCAAAGGTCATTATTGATATTATTAAAAAAAGTGATAACCCGGTTGTATATCTTTTTTATGGACAGATTGCAGTGTATCTGGCTCTTGCATTTTTTACAACATGGTTCAGCAGTCCTGCGACATGGTTCTGGCTGATCATTACAGGGATGATTTATTGCTATGTAGGATATGATAATAAATAGAGGATGAAAAAGAAAAGATGAATAACGATCAGACTTCTGTAGATGTGGTGATACCATCATACAGACCAGATGAAAAATTTAGCAGACTTATGAAAAAACTTCAGGAACAGGAATATCCGATCGGCACTATTTTTGTGATCAATACAAAGGCCGGAAGGTTTCCGAAAGAAGTAGAGCAGATGGAAAAGGTAAAAGTATCCCATATAGAACGCCGGGAATTTGATCATGGCGCAACACGGGATATGGGAATGCAGATGTCAAAGGCGGAAATTGTTGTATTTATGACACAGGATGCAGTGCCAGCAGATGAATATGTGATTGGAAATCTGGTGAAAGTACTGGAAGAAGATGAAATGACCGGGGCGGCGTATGCACGTCAGCTTGCAGCATCTGATTGTAATTATATAGAAAAATATATCAGAAAATTCAATTACCCGGAAAACAGTCGGATAAAAAGCAAGGAAGATTTACAGGAAATGGGCATTAAAACATTCTTCTGTTCTAACGTTTGTGCGGCATATAAACGGAATATTTATGAAAAAGCAGGTGGATTCTGCAAGAAAACAATATTTAATGAGGATATGATATTGGCCGGTCATATGATAAATGCCGGATATAAGGTCGCTTATGTGGCTGAAGCGAGAGTGATTCACTCGCATAATTATACAGGGATGCAGCAGTTTCACCGCAATTTTGATATGGCTGTGTCACAGGCAGAACATCCGGAAGTATTTGAGGGTATAAAGTCTGAAAGCGAAGGAATAAAACTGGTGAAGCAGACAGCCGCTCATTTGGTAAAACGGCGGAAAATACATCTGGTTCCCAAACTGGTTTATCAAAGTGGGTGTAAGTACATTGGTTACCGGATGGGGAAAATGTATAAAAAATTGCCGGATAAAGTCGTTAAATGGTGTTCGATGAGTCCGGGTTACTGGGAAAAGTAGACGAAAAGCTTTATTTTTGATTGAAGTTTGTCATATTTTAAGGTAATATAGATATGATATGATAAGCTACGGCTGAAGAAAGGATATAAAAAGTAATGGCAAAAGATAAAAAAAGATATAAAAGACGGGGACAAAGGTCGAAAACAAGGGGATTTGCATCCTGGTCTTTGGGTAAGAAGATTGGAGCCATTCTTGGAGGAACATTGGTAACGGTAGCAGCGATTGGAGCTGTCATTGTAGCCAGTAAACTTTCGAAGATCAATACAGTAAAGTTAGATACAGATAAATTAAGCGTTTCAAAGGAAGCCAAAAAAAGAGGAAACGGATATCTGAACGTTGCATTGTTTGGTGTGGATTCAAGAGACAATGATCTGGATAAAGGAACCAGAAGTGATACAATAATGATTGCAAGCCTGAATAAGAAAACAATGAAGGTGAAAATTGCATCGATATATAGAGACACATTGTCAGAGCAGGAAGATGGAACATTGAATAAAATCAATGCAGCATATTCATATGGCGGTCCGGAAGGTGCTCTTTCAGTGTTAAATAAGAATTTGGATATGAATATAGAACATTATGTAACGGTGAATTTCAACTCGATGATAGACATTGTAGATTCTGTGGGCGGAATTGATATCGATGTACAGGAAGATGAAATGCCGTACATCTGTGGTTATGTTCAGGAAATTATGAAGGTGACCGGAAAGCTGTCTCCGGGAGTTACAGAACCGGGAACACAGACTCTGAATGGTGTGCAGGCAACTGCATATGCCAGAATCAGATACACGGCCGGAGATGATTTCAGACGTGCAGAAAGGCAGCGGGCGGTTCTGCAGAAAGTTGTAGAGAAGCTGCAACAGGCATCACCGGCACAGTTGAATAAGATTATTGATAAGGTTTTTCCTGAGGTTTCGACAAACTTCACAATGACAGAAATCCTTGAATATGCGAAAGATGCGTTTGATTATGAACTGGGAGAAACAACAGGGTTCCCATTTGATAAGACAACCGATACATTGGGAAATGTAGGAAGCGTTGTTATTCCGGTTACAATGGAAAGTAATGTAAAGCAGCTGCATAGTTTCTTCTATGGAGAAAGTGATAATTATGATGTGTCTTCTACAGTATCGGATATCAGTGCAAAGATAGAGAAAAAAGCCGGAAACAGAGATGCGGATACAGACGAATCAACGCAGGAGTTTATGCAACAGCCGGAAGAGACATATTCCGGAAACAGTGGAACAACAAAGAACAGTTCGGGAAGTACAGGAACAACCGGAAGCACTTCGTACAGATCAGGAACGAGTGGTAACAGTGGTACTTCGGGAAGTACAGGGACAACGGGAAGTACAACTGGAACAAGTACGGGAAGTGGTACATCAACCGGAACAGGAAGCGGAACAACAGGAAGTACAGGAACGACAGGAAATGGTACATCAACGGGAGATACTTCAACCGGGACAGGCGGAGAATCAACCGGCGGCGAAGGTACCACAGAGTAGAACACCATAAAGATAAAAAAAGGGGTATTATTCATGAAAAAAGTCAAAAAAATAATTGTATCATTTCTTTTGATGTGTATGTTGTGTGTTGGAATGACATGTGTGGCAAGTGCAACCGCAGCAGAATTCAGATTTTCTGATCCGCAGACCAGTGTCGGAGCAGAGGTAGATGTAACGGCAAAGGTGTCATCTGCGAAAGCGTTAAATACAATTCAGGCAACATTAAGCTATGATAAAACAAAGCTGCGCTTCATCAGTGGTGATGATGCTACAGGTGGAGACGGAACAATTACAATATCAAGAAATGATGAAAATGCCGGAACAACGATGGAATTCAATTTAAAATTCCAGGCATTGGATGAGGGAACAACATCGGTAGAAGTTGCTAAGGTTGATGGAATTGATAGCAATGCAGTTGCATTGGAGATTACGTCAGGTTCTTCATCTGTCAGCATAGCAGAAGGCGATAAATCGCTGATTCAGAAAGAAGATACCAGTTCGGCTGCTGGTGGAACAGAGGTTAAGATTGGAAAATCAAAATATATCGTAACGGATGATTTTTCGGATACGATTATTCCTGATGGTTTTGTAAGAGATGCGTTGAAATTTGAAGGAACAGATCATCAGATTATTAAGCAGGAATCAAGTGGTGCACTTGCAATGTATCTTACACCTGAAAACGGAGGAGATGCGGATTTTTATCTGTATGACAGTGATACCGGAAAATTCGCTCCTCTTGAAGTAATAGAGGTTGCAAAGGGCAGATATATTATTCCTTTGGCTGATGACGGAAATATCTCATTGCCAAGCCAGTATCAGAAGACATCACTTACATTAAACGGAAAAGAGTTTGATACATGGCAGGATACAAAGAATGCGGAATATTATATTGTCTATGCGATGAATTCGGATGGAGAAAAGACAACATACCGTTATGATACAACAGATGGTACGTACCAGAAATATTCGCCATCATCAGGAACATCTTCAACGTCAGATTCTACTGTCAATAACGGAAAAGGAATCTGGGGAAAAATTTTAAATTTTGTAGATAGTTTTTTGGATATCGTAGTAATTATTGCACTTGTTCTTTTTGTAGTACTGCTGATCGTAGTAATTATTACTTCTGTAAAACTTCATTATAGAGATCTTGAATTAGATGATCTGTATGACGAATATGGAATTGATATGGATGAGGAAGAAGCAGAGAAGAAGATTCAGAAAAAAGCTGCGAAAAAAGTAAATAAAGAGAAGAAGAAAAATAAAAAGACAGCTAAAAAACCAGCAGCTGTAAAGAAAACGTCAAGATTTGACTATGGAGAAGACGAATTTGAAGATTATGAGGATGATTTCGATGATGAGGATCCATGGGTGACAGAAAATATTGCTAAAGCAATGGAACACAAGCCTGCTAAGAAACAATCAGCAAGGCAGAAAAAGCCAGCAAGGCGTACAGAACCTGAAAGAGAAAAGAAACCATCCAAAGGTGTCCGTGCCTTAGATGAGACAGGTCCGGCAATCCGTAAACCTGTTAAGAAGATCAATCTGGAGGATACCAATGATTTTGAAGCATTTACACCTCTGGATGAAGAAGCGTTTGACAACTTTGAAGGTTATTATTCGGAAGATGATGATTATGATATGTTCGGAGCAGGTTATGATGATGAAGATCTGTTCGATGCGACAGCAGATCTTTTGAGTAATCATCCGGAAAAGAGAAGAAGTCATGCGGAAATGGATGATACATTCAAAATGGATGTGATTGATCTCGATTAAAATAGGATGAATAGAATGAACCGGTTTGTAGAAATCAGAAAGAATTTGATGGAAGCAAACCGGTTCGTTTTTTATTTTTATGTGTTCCTGATAAGCTTTTTGAGTGTAGAAAATGTATACCCCATCTCCTTCCATTTTCCAAGGAGCTCATCCAGAATCTCACCATTGGTACTGGAGGTGTTATGCAGCAGCACGATGGCACCCGGATGGATCCGTCCGAGAAGCTTGTCAAAGGCTTCTTCTTTGGATGGCTGCGCGTCGGCCAGCCAGTCAACGTAGGCAAGACTCCAGAAGAAGGTATGATACCCCATGTCTTTTGCCATCTGCAGATTTTCAGTACTGTATTTTCCCTGTGGCGGCCGGTAGAAGCGGGTCATGGATTTGCCTGTGATATCTTTATACAGAGTTTCTACACTCTTAAGTTCTCTGGAAAATGTCTCCTTTGTTGCAATCTGGGACATATCGGGGTGATGGAAGGTATGATTGCCGATGGTATGGCCTCCTTTTAACATCTGCTTTATCAGTTCCGGATTATCACGCAGAAAGTTTCCGACAACAAAAAATGTGGCTTGAACGTTGTGCCGTTTTAAAGCATTCAAGATAGCCGGTGTATTTCCGTTTTCATAGCCGCAGTCAAAAGTGAGATAGATGACTTTTTTATCCGTCTTTTGTGCATAGTAGGCGTGATATTGCTGAAGCTCATCGAAAGATGCATTACCGACAGGAACTTTGCCTTCCTCCTGAAAGCTGAGACCCCAGTTTTCGGCAGCCGGCAGAATCGTGGAGAGGGGATTGCCGGAAGTCGAGGCTGTCGGAACTGTGCCGGAGGAAGCTGCATTACCGGATGAACTTTTATCATCTGTTTTGACAGACGTAGGCGGAAAGATCCGGGCAATCTGTCCGCCTGCAAAGAAACAGAATGAAAAGAAGAATAAGAGGATCAATGGTTTGTAATTATGTAACCGGGACATAAGAACTCCGCTAGAATCATTTGTTCATATATATGCAGCAAATACAAAGTTATGACCTGCCTTGCAAATAGCAGGGAATCATAGTAGTATAGGGAAGAAAGAAAAAGGGACGGAATTGAATGGAATATGGATGCAAAAATAAATGAAGATGTAAAGAATAAAAAGCAGGATAATCTGATCACTGCGGAGATCAGATATAAAATGACAGCGAAGGGTATGATGATCACCAAATATTATGGAGCGGACAGTTGTGTGGTTCTGCCGGATGAGATAGAAGGAGAAACTGTGACCGCACTGGATGATTATGCATTTGCCAGGAATCTGGAAGTGGAAGAGATCTGGCTGCCGGAAGCGTTAAAAGAAGTCGGTCGTTACGCATTCTACCGGTGCAGGAACCTGAAAAAACTGATTCTGGGAAATCAACTGCTCGATATGGGTGGCGGTGCATTGACGGGGTGTCGTCTGGAAGAAGTGGAGATATATTTCCGTGAGGGCAAGAAGAGCTGTCTGAAATCCATTGTAGAAGAGATGCGTTATCAGATCCGTGTAAGCTTATACGGATACAGTTGGAGATGTTGCGCAGAAAAAAACAGTACAGATGAATGGTTGCGGGAAGTTCGGATTCTATTTCCGGAACACTATGAAGAGGCGGTTGAGAACACCCCTGCAAGGATTCTTGAGACACACCATCATGGTGCGGGAGGATACTACCGCCAGTGCTTTTATAACCGGGAATTAGATTATAAGAAATACGATGAGATGTTCTATCATACGGTTGCAGAGGATACGGAAGAGACGGCAGTGGAGCTTGCACTGGACCGACTGCGTTTCCCGGTGGAACTGCTGGAGAAGAATAAAACGGTCTATGAAACATACATACAGGAGCATATGGAAACGGTGGCAGCGTATCTGGTAAAGAGAGAAGATATAGAAGGAATCCGGTTCCTGGAGCAGAAGAAGCTGTGGAGTGAACCGTCTTTACAGAAAGGTATGGATGTAGCGGCAGAGGGGAACAGGACGGAAAGTCTGAGTGTGCTTATGGATGTCAGAAAAGAATTGTTCCCGAAGAAGAAAAAGACGTTTGAATTGTAAGGAGAAAAAGCGGAAAATCATATGGCAGATACGAAGAGACGTATAAAAAATGAAGAAATAAAGAAAGAAACAACAGAACCAGAGGCTGTGTCACAGTCAACTGCCATGCAGGAGCGTATGGAGTCTGTCAGCCGAAAGATCCTGATCACGGCAAGAAATGAGCTTTATATGAAGATGCGTTTCCTGGACGTTGCATTGTCGTGCATGCCATTTATACCGGATACTGGTGTGGACGGCATGGGAACGGATGGACTGTACCTTTATTATGATCCGCAGTATCTGGGGGGATTGTTCCGGGAAGACCGCGTTATGGTGAACCGGATCTATCTGCATCTGGTACTGCATGGTATATTCCGGCATATGCTCCGGAGAAAGGGAAGAGAAGAGCGGATTTATCATCTGGCCTGCGATATTGTGGTAGAATCCATCATCGACGGGCTTCAGTACCGCTGTGTGATGAAGGCCAGGTCTCTTCCGAGAAGAGAGATGTACCGGATGCTGAAGAAGGAAATGAAAACACTGACGGCAGAACGGGTATATGAAGTGCTGAAGAAAGAAGAATTTTCGGAAACGAAGCTTGGACAGTTAGAGTCAGACTTCCGTGTGGACGATCACAGCTACTGGCCGAAAGATGAGGATAAGAAGAAGCAGAGCCAGATCGAGAATCAGTGGCAGGACATCAGCGAACGTATGGAGACGGAGATGGAGACATTTTCCAAAGAGGCATCGGAAAGTTCGGGCAGTCTGATCGATCAGGTGAAGGTTGAGAACCGGGAACGGATGGATTACCGGGAATTCTTACGGAAGTTTTCGGTTTTAAAAGAAGAGATGACGGTAGACCCGGATTCTTTTGACTATAATTTCTACAGCTATGGTTTGTCGTTGTATGGGAATATGCCATTGATCGAGCCGCAGGAGTGGAAGGAAGTCCAGAAGATTGAAGAATTTGTGATTGTGATCGATACATCAATGTCGTGCTCCGGGGAACTGGTGAAAAAGTTCCTGGAAGAGACATATGGTGTGCTGAGTGAGAATGACAGCTTTTTCCGAAAGGTGAATATTCATATCATACAGTGTGATGACCAGATCCAGACGGATCAGAAGATCACCTGTGAGGAAGAACTGAAATCTTATATGGAGAAGTTAGAATTAAAGGGCGAAGGCGGAACGGATTTCCGCCCGGCATTTGCCTATGTGGACGAAATGATCCGGCAGCATACCTTTGAACATCTGCGGGGGATGATCTATTTTACGGACGGACGAGGGATCTATCCGGCAAAGCGCCCGGTCTACGAGACAGCATTTGTGTTCATGGAGGAAGAATATGAGGACGTGGATGTCCCGCCATGGGCGATCAAGATCATTCTGGAAGAAGGACAGGACTTTTAAGGAAATGTTGAAATACATGGAGGAAAGAAATAAATGGATATAAAGCGAGCAAAGAAAGAAATCAAAGATTCCATCGAGGCATATCTTGCCAAAGATGAGTTCGGGGATTATATGATTCCACAGATCAGACAGAGACCGATTCTTTTGATGGGGCCTCCGGGGATCGGAAAGACCCAGGTGATGGAGCAGGTGGCCAAAGAGTGTAAAGTGGCGCTGGTGGCATATACGATTACGCACCACACCAGACAGAGTGCGGTGGGACTGCCATTTATTGAAAAGAAAGTATATAGCGGAAAAGAATATTCCGTTACCGAATATACGATGAGTGAGATTATTGCCTCAATATACGATAAGGTGGAAGAGACCGGATTAAAAGAAGGGATTCTTTTTATCGATGAGATTAACTGTGTATCCGAGACGCTGGCACCGACGATGCTGCAGTTCCTGCAGTGTAAGATGTTCGGCAATCAGAAGATCCCGGAAGGCTGGATCATCGTGGCGGCAGGCAATCCGCCGGAATATAATAAGTCGGTTCGCGATTTTGATGTGGTGACACTTGACCGCATCAAGAAGATCGATGTGGATGTGAACTATGATGTCTGGAAAGAATACGCATATCAGGCAGATATCCATCCGGCAATCCTTGCATATCTGGAGATCCGCAGAGATTATTTCTATCGCATGGAGGCGACCGTGGACGGAAGAGTCTTTGCAACGGCCAGAGGATGGGAAGATCTCTCCCAGCTTCTGAAGACGTATGAACGCCTGGGAAAGAAAGCGGACAGAGAGGTCGTTCATCAGTATATCCAGCACTGGAAGATTGCAAAGGATTTTGCAAATTATCTGGAACTGTACAGAAAATACAAGAAAGATTACGGACTTGAGAAGATCATTGAAGGTGTCTACACAAAGGACACCTTGGAAAGACTGCAGTATGCAGCATTTGATGAGCGTCTCAGTGTAGTTAACATGCTGATCGGAAGACTGGGAACTTGCTTTAAAGATTATTTCCTGAAAGACCGGTTTGTGACGATCTTATATGAATATCTGAAGTTATTAAGATCCAATCTGCAGATCGATCTTGTAGTCTGTGAAGCGAGGGACAAGTACGAAAAACTCCGGAAAGAAGAGCAGATGACAAAGCAGGAAGATCATGTACGCAAACAGGTACTGGATACGCTGGAATCCTATGAACAGCTTACGAAAGAGGAACATCTGGATGGAGAAGCAGCATTTGAACGTGTAAAGGAATTGTTTGGCAATGAAGTGGCAGGGCGGGAAGAACTGACAGAGCATACACTTGCTGCGCTGGAACATGCATTTGAGTTCATGGAAGCTGCATTTGGAGACAGTCAGGAGATGGTCTCTTTCGTGACAGAGCTTAACACGAATTATTACAGTATCCAGTTCCTGAGGGAAAATGACTGCGACAAGTATTATCAGTACAATAAGAAATTGTTATTTGACAAACAACAGGAAGAGATCCTGTCCGAAATGGATGAGATCGAACAGGATCTGAACACTGCCGTAAAATAATGGTTAAAATTTAATATGTAAGTTTATATCCGTGGCGGATCTTACGGAAAATTTTCCAGATAATGACTGCCGGAAAACTGAGTGCAATATAAAGAGACGACAGTACGCCGACACCTCCGCCGATGATCATAAGAATTAAAATACCAATATTCATAAGAAAGTCCTCCTTGCTGATGTTCGCCGCCGGGAGATTTCAAAGAACCCAATGTGGCAGCTTTTGTGTAAATATGATATGGAATTTTGCTTCCGGATACATTATATGCATTTTGGCAAGGCAGTGAAAGAGAAGAAAGGGCTTCTTAACACGGTCTGAACAGAATACGTTAATTTCTTAACGGAGTTTTAACAAAAGAAGTACATTTACTTTAAACGGCACAGGTGTTAGAATAAACAATGTATATGGATACTGGGATGATTGCGGATATAACGCATATAAGAGCAGCATATACGATGAATGAACGTAAAAAATATAAGATGACATAAAGGAGAATAAATTATATGAAATGGAATCAGTTTCGTCTGAAGACAACGACAGAGGCAGAAGATATCGTCAGCAGCATGCTTGCTGATCTTGGAATCGAGGGAGTGCAGATCGAGGACAAGATTCCGCTCACCCAGTCTGACACAGAGCAGATGTTCGTAGACATCCTGCCGGATATACCGGAAGATGATGGATGTGCATATCTGACATTCTATCTGGACGAAGATGTAGACAAACAGGAACTGTTACTGAAAGTCAGACAGGAATTGGAAGAGATGAGAAGCTACCTGAATGTAGGGGAATGTACGATTGAAGAATCACAGACAGAGGATGTAGACTGGGTGAATAACTGGAAACAGTATTTCCATCAGTTCTATATTGATGACATTCTTGTCATTCCTTCATGGGAAAATGTCGAGGCGAAGGACAGTGACAAGATGGTGATCCATATCGATCCGGGTACAGCATTCGGAACCGGTATGCATGAGACAACACAGCTCTGCATCCGTCAGCTTAAGAAATATGTGACAGAGGATACAGAAATCTTAGATGTGGGATGTGGAAGCGGAATCCTCGGAATGCTGGCATTAAAGTTCGGCGCAAAGCATTCCGTAGGAACAGATCTGGATCCGTGTGCGATCGATGCAACATATGAGAATATGGACAATAATGGGATCAGCAGAGATCAGTATGAAGTCATGATCGGTAACATCATTGACGATAAAGCAGTACAGGACAAGGTGGGATATGAAAAATATGATATTGTAGCAGCAAATATCCTGGCAGATGTACTGGTGCCGCTGACACCTGTGATCATTCATCAGATGAAAAAAGGCGGTATCTATATCACGAGTGGAATCATCGAAGACAAAGAAGATGTGGTAGTAAAAGCTGTGAAGGAGGCAGGCCTGGAAGTCCTGGAAGTCAATCACCAGGGTGAGTGGGTATCTGTAACAGCAAGAAAGAATTAGAGGATCTGATATGCAGCATTTTTTTGTATCACCGGAACAGGTGAGGGAAGAAAAAATCTATGTAGAAGGCAGTGACGTCAATCATATGAAGAATGTGCTCCGTATGAAGACCGGCGAGGAACTGACCATTGGGGACGGTGACGGGTGGCTCTATTTGTGTGTGGTGGAATCTTACGAAGAAGACATGGCGGTACTTAAGATTCTGGAGAAAAAGAAGGATGAGAGCGAACTTCCGTCAAAAATCTATCTGTTTCAGGGACTCCCAAAACAGGACAAGATGGAACTGATCGTGCAGAAAGCGGTGGAACTGGGTGTATACCAGGTGATTCCGGTGGCAACGAAGCGTGCAGTAGTAAAGCTGGATGCAAAGAAAGCAAAAAAGAAGGTCGAACGCTGGCAGCAGATTGCAGTTAGTGCGGCAAAGCAGGCAGGAAGAGGCATTATCCCGGCAGTGGGAGAAGTGTGTACCTATGCACAGGCCCTGAAGTATGCAGAGGAACTGGATGTTGTCCTGATCCCGTATGAACTGGCAGAAGGCATGGAAGAGACGAAGCAGATCATCGCAGAGATCCGGCCGGGGCAGTCGGTCGGCATCTTTATCGGACCGGAAGGCGGCTTTGAGAAAGAAGAAGTAGAACAGGCTGTGAAAGCCGGGGCAGAGCCGCTGACACTTGGAAAGAGAATCCTCCGTACAGAGACGGCCGGACTTACAATGCTTTCGGTTCTGATGTTCCATCTGGAAGGGTAGAGACATAATCTAATACTAAGAATGAAGAGTACAGGAAGTGAAGAAATGAAGGAAGTATATCTGGATAATTCGGCGACCACCATGGCATATCGAAGCGTCGGGGAACTGGTGCAGAAGGTTATGTGTGAAGACTATGGCAATCCGTCTTCCATGCATAACAAGGGTGTGGAAGCAGAAAAATATATAAAAGAAGCAAAAGAGACATTTGCAAGACTATGGAAAGTACAGGAAAAGGAAGTGTATTTTACTTCCGGCGGTACCGAAAGTGACAATATGGCATTGATCGGTGCAGCAAGGGCGAACAAGCGTGCAGGCAACCACCTGATCACGTCATCGATTGAACATCCGGCGATCATTAATACCATGCGTTTCTTGGAAGAGGAAGAAGGATTCCGTGTAACCTATCTTCCGGTAGATCAGTATGGAAGGATCCGTCTGGATGCACTGCAGGAAGCACTGTGTGAAGATACGATTCTGGTATCGATCATGTATGTGAATAATGAGGTGGGTTCTGTCCAGCCGATCCAGGAAGCGGCAAGTATCGTAAAGGCATATAATAAAGATATTTTATTCCATGTCGATGCGGTACAGGGATTTGGAAAATATAAGATTTACCCGAAGAAACTTAAGGTAGATATGTGTTCCGTCAGTGGTCATAAGATCCACGGACCGAAGGGGGTGGGTGCTTTATACATCGGTGAAAATGTAAAGATCCGTCCGATCGTTTATGGAGGCGGCCAGCAGCATGATATGCGTTCCGGAACAGAAAATGTACCGGGAATCGCAGGACTTTCCCTGGCAGCAAAGACGATTTACGACAACCTGGATAAGAAGGTAGAGAAGATGAGGATGCTAAAGCAGCATTTCATCGAAGGCGTGGAAAAGATTGAGAATACGACGATCCACGGATTATATGATGAGACATCGGCACCGCATATTATCAGTGTAGGAATCGCAGGTATCCGGAGTGAAGTATTGCTGCATGCGCTGGAAGATAAGGGAATCTATGTATCATCCGGTTCGGCATGTGCATCCAATCATCCACAGATCAGCGGTGTGTTAAAGGGAATCGGCGCAAGGCAGGAGTTCCTGGATGCGACCCTCAGGTTCAGTATGTCAGAATTTACTACGATGGAAGAGATTGACTATACGCTCGATGCACTATATAATATAATACCGATGCTTAGAAGATATACCAGACATTAAGTAGATCACGATAAAAGAGAAAGAAATCAGGAAAGGAATCAGAAGATGAGATTTCATACATTTTTATTAAAATATGGAGAGATTGGAATTAAGGGAAAGAACCGTCATCTGTTCGAGGATGCACTGGTACGTCAGGTGCGCTATGCATTAAAGGATGTGGACGGACAGTTTGATGTGCATAAGTCACAGGCGAGAATCTATGTGGACTGTGAAGGAGATTACGATTATGATGAGACGGTAGAACATCTGAAAAAGGTATTTGGTCTGGTCGGAATCTGTCCGGTTGTCCGTATGGAGGATAAAGGATTTGAGGAACTGAAGAAAGACGTTGTGGCATATATGGATGAGATGTATCCGGATAAGAACTTCACATTCAAAGTAGAATCCAGACGTGCAAAGAAGTCGTACCCATTGAATTCTATGGAGATCAGCCGTGACCTTGGAGAGGCTATTTTGTATGCATTTCCGGAGAGCGAAATCAAAGTCGATGTGCATCATCCGGATGTCATGGTCAATGTAGAAGTAAGAAATGAGATTTATGTATATTCACAGATCATCCCGGGAGCAGGCGGAATGCCGGTTGGAACGAATGGTTCGGCGATGCTGCTGTTATCCGGTGGTATTGACAGCCCGGTTGCAGGATATATGGTATCAAAACGTGGTGTGAGTCTTGAAGCAACCTATTTCCACGCACCGCCGTATACAAGTGAGCGCGCAAAACAGAAAGTTGTGGATCTTGCGAAGAAGGTAGCAAAATATTCCGGACCGATCAAGCTTCACGTAGTTAACTTTACTGACATCCAGCTTTATATCTATGACCAGTGCCCGCACGATGAACTGACGATCATTATGAGAAGATATATGATGCGTATTGCAGAGCATTTTGCAAAAGAAGATGGATGCTTAGGTATGATCACAGGCGAGAGTATCGGACAGGTGGCAAGTCAGACCATGCAGAGTCTTGCAGCAACAAACGATGTATGTACGATGCCTGTATACCGTCCACTGATCGGATTCGACAAGCAGGAGATCGTGGATGTATCAGAGAAGATCGATACTTACGAGACATCCATCCAGCCATTCGAAGACTGCTGTACGATCTTCGTGGCAAAACATCCGGTAACAAAGCCGAATATTGATGTGATCCGACGTTCAGAAGAGAACCTGAATGAAAAGATTGATGAGCTGATGAAGCAGGCGATCGAGACTGTTGAGGTCATTGAAGTAAAATAAAAAAAGAGGGCTGAACCCTTAAACAGGTCAGCCCTTTTTCTAAGTAGATCATTTACTTTAATGACGAATTAGTCACAAAGATATGGTTTTAACATAGCCATGATCTCATCTACATTATCATCAGCGTGGATGTTCAGATCGATCGGTTTAGAAAGATCTAAGCTGAAGATTCCCATGATTGATTTTGCATCGATGACATATCTTCCGGATACAAGATCAAAATCATAATCAAATTTTGTGATGTCATTTACAAATGATTTTACTTTGTCAATTGAATTTAAAGAAATTTTTACTGTTTTCATTGGAATACCCTCCTTGATTCATTTCTTGTTCTATAGATATATTAAGAGTCAGACGAAGAAAAGTCAAGAAACAAATTGCCAAAGAATTCAGAAGATTTTCGTTAGAAGTTACAACAATGTGTAAAAAAGAAAGGAACAGATACATGAAGAAAGTAGCAT
>ENA-OPAH01000739-OPAH01000739.1-human-gut-metagenome-genome-assembly--contig:-NODE-739-length-24374-cov-2.410996_pt1 | contig 24374 bp, 22 predicted proteins | sample MGYA00241050_ERZ501416 | MGnify/ENA primary metagenome ERZ501416 (study PRJEB25962, sample SAMEA2042632) | human gut metagenome | biome: human gut; feature: human-associated habitat; material: faeces... | reverse complement strand
TCTCGCTTGGCGTTATCCTGATTGTCGTAGTCACGAATGACTGCAAGTTTGTTTCCATTTCCGTAGTTAATGTCTTTCCAGATACGAATTATATCTCGGTAACCCTTATGGAAAGAGAGCACCTTGATATCGTTCAGCTCGTGCTTTGACTGAAGGTAGGATTTGATAAGCAGCTCCTCGGTGATCCCCTCTACAAGGATAAGCCTGTGCGAAAAAAGGAGCTTGAAAATGTCGGTGTTCGGATTGTTGGCGAGATAGTCCATGTCCTCGGGCTGAAGCGCCTCGACAAGGCTGACTGCTGCACCGTTGTGGAGAATGACTACCTTATCCAAGCCGACCTTGTTCACGAATTCGGCGTCGTGCGTCGTATAAATCAGCTGGGTTCTGCTATTCTTCTCGCCGAACACCTTGAAAAAGCTCGCCATCAGGAGGGTGTTGTTCACACAGAGATGCGCCTCGGGCTCCTCGACAGCTACAATGCGAAGAGATATGCCGTCCGAAGTTTCGAGATAGGCATTCAGCATTACCGCCATAAGGATAAGGTTGCGGTAGCCAAGCCCCTGGAGCGAAAGGCTCTCGTCGTTGTACCCGAGACGGATACTGGAGAAGATGCTGCTCATAAGCGGCATATTTGGCAGGACGCTTACGGAGTCAAAGAAGTCTTTTGCTCTTGGATCGTCTGAGTAGTCCTGCCAGTTGATAACTTCGTCCAGTTTCGCAGCGTCGCGTATTGTCTCAAGAAATTCCCCGTAGCCCTGCTCTATGCGCTTCTGTCCAGCTGGATTCACATTCTCCTGCAGGAGATGAACGAGAGGCTTAGACCCAAGCCTACCAGCAGATGCGGCAAAGTTGTCGCGCTCGGCAGGCAGGGAAAAGTACCTGAATCGTGCTAAGACGTCATAGGGCAAATGGCGGTCACCGCTTGCATCGGGCGAGACTATCTCATACTTATACTCGCTCATTGGCAAGAGGCTCATCTTAATGCTCTGGATATCCGTTACGTCCATAACAAGGGACTTCACAAGTTCGAGCAGCGACTGGGGGTTCGCCACGAACCATCTATATCGAATGCGAGGAATAAGGTCGTCGCCGTCGGCAACCAGTAGGTCTTTGGCGTCGTAGGCTTCAATCGGGTCATACTGGAGGTCGACGGTTACGGTAACAGATGGAATGACTGCACGAAAGGACTCGAGGCCCATGCTGCCATCAGCAATCTCGTTGGAATGCTCCTGAATGAAGGAATAGTAGTGGTCTTTAACATCGCTGTTGATGTCGAACCAAGAAAGCCTCTTACCGACAGACCCCTCGTCGGCCATGAACGGTAGAGTCATGGCGCGAAGGAAGTTTGACTTCCCGCTGTTGTTCTCTCCGACAAGGGTGACGAGAGCGCCGAGCTTAATGTCAACAGACTTTAGGTTTCGATAGTTATTCACCTGGACCCGAGCAATTCTCATATACACCCACCCAATCCGCAAAAGTCCCTAGAAAAGAGCGCCAGTAAACATAAACTTTCTCAAAGGCTTCTTCCTGCCATCACCTTCGTGCGCGATCTCAATAATCCCTTCTCTCCTATAAGCGGCACTAGTATTTCAAACTCATCTACGCGCATAAAGGAAGCGCACTTTACTATCTATAATAATACCCTGCCCAAACGAAAGACAGAAGATGGGCGCGACAATCACCTTCAGAGTCTCCTTGAGGAAAACGAGCTGACGAACCTGTTCGCAGTGAACATGACTATACAAGACTACATCATACTCAAGCTCACCAACGCCACAATCGCCATACACCACAGCCGCCGTACATGCAAGGCGCTAAAAATACGATTTCAAAATTCAATGCAAAACTCCCGCACATCAGATATTCTGGAGATATGGGATGAATCATTCATGCGGCACGTCAAACTCCTGGCGGACATCTTCTATGATCTCAGCAAGCAAATGCCTAAATCCACGCTTGGCGCGGGAGCAGTAATGATTGAAGGAATAACAAGAATACAACGATTAATTTGTAGAGCAAATATCTAGAGAAATCATGCTGATTACACAAAACAACAAGCATGCAACATGCATGATAATAGTATCTTATCAACTGATTTTCACTAAACCTATTTCCCACTGAATCTATTATCTCAAAAACGTGCTTTCAATCGATCCGTGTCAAATTAATTATTGCGGATTAATTCGAACATATGTCCATGAGGCATAATATATTGTGCATTAATGCTTGATTGGAGATTTCAATGATGATAGATGGAACACCTGATTTCAATGATGTCGCCAAGATGACTGAAGCCGGATCCGAACTGACTCAGTCACTTGGAAATCTGTTTCCAGGATTCGCCATGCGTAGCATTTCTAAGGCAGAAAGCAAAGCGACCGACAGAATGCTAGAAGATTTGAAAAAGATTAAAAATTCCCAAGATTCCTTAGGACTCAGCGACGAAAGCCTATCAGAGCTTATGGGTAATGCAATACAACGCCACAGCAGAAACGTTAATTTCTCGACGCAGTTCTCAAATTTGCAGCACCGAGAATTAATGTCGATTCCAATCCATCAGCAATCGATCGAGACTGGTCAGAACACTTCCGCGATCATGCTGAAAAAGCGTGCGACGACGACATTCGAAGAACATGGGCTGCAATTCTAGCAGGGGAAATTAACAAACCAGGTTCTTTCTCAAAACGCGCAATGTCAATTCTGTCTGACATGGGGAAAAAAGAGGCAGAGTCATTTGTGAAGCTATGCTCGTATTCAACCGGACTGGTTGCGAATCTAAACGGAAAATATGTAATTGCAGGCAGGATAATTCCGGTTTTAGTAAAAGATGAGAATGGCTCATCATTTAATGATGGGAAAATACGTTTAGATGAATTGAGTACCCTCGATTCCCTTGGACTAATTGATCAAATGCTACAAAACGTTAACTCTTTTCCAAGCGGAACATCCTCGCCGTTTCTCGCAAACGATGCTCTAGTTATCGCAACAAACACCGGGTCAGACAAAAAGATTCATTTTAGTGGAGCCGTCTTTCGCCCTGTTGGGCTGGAGCTCGCCCATATATGCAAACTCGGGTGCACATCTAATCTTGCTGAAACCCTTACTAAGATATTTAAGGAAAATGATTTAGAAGTAAATATTACCCCGATTCAAACTGGCGACATCCAAATGCTTTAAATAGCGAATTAGCCGCCAGACGGAACAATACCAAGGAGACGCAATAAAGCAAAATACATCATGAATTGAGTTTTCGTAAAAAGCCAGCATAAATCCACCTGGCAATATAATTTCAATCGGCACATCTGAGTTATGGGCAAAAGTATCAAGTTGTACCCATAACTCAATTTCAAAATCGCCCGAAGCTTATTAGCTCTTTAAGAGCTTAGATTATGATGCGTTTAGCCCAAATTCACCTTTACTTACTGTAATTACTTATTCAATCCGCAAAAGTCCCTGGAAGAAAGGGCGCGAGAACATAAATTTTCTTAAGGTTTCTTCTTGTCGTCATTTGCAAACGTGACATCAATGTAATCACCACTTCGATTGACGATGGTGTCTAGGATATCCCGCGAGGTGAACACGTTCTTGAGGGACCACCTCGGTTTCCTGCAGTCCTTCGCCCGCATAATCATCTATTACAACAACGGCCAAAAGGAGATAACCAACCTCGTGAACACGCTCTTCAACACCTTCCTGGAAACGAAGGTCAGGAAGGTGTCTCCCTCCGACTACAGCCTGTTCCAGGCGGCAGACATGTTCTGCACCCTTGCGATTCTCGAGGGGAAGCTCGAGAGCGATGGGCTTAGCAATTCGGAGAAGGAGTTCTTCATGAGTCTGAGAGACCTGAAAAAGAACTATTTGAAACCCGCCCACACGAAAAGGCTTTCCCTGTAGGCGTCCGACCGATAACTGCCTCCTGGGTAATAGATGGAAGCTGATTCGAGCGCTTGATTCGCTCGAATCAGCTCCTTTCCAAGCCACCCACCACGATTCCCAAGTACGAAAACGGGAATGGTTACATGAAAAACGCCCGGAAAAAGGATATTTTGCAACCATTCCAGGAAGCTTAAATCAAAGCGTGATTCGGATTTAATTCGGACGATTTAACGCCAGGTAACACGACATAGACGAGATAGAACGAGATACCACGACATGCACAGGCAGCACGATTGAGCGGGAATAAAGTTCCGCCTGATTTTCTCCAAATATTGCTATATTACGTCCTTATTTTGCCAATTCATGCGAAAAGGCAACACGGCGTCTCGACGGAACCTGGCAATTTAAGACCGAGGGAGCGTCAAGGATATACCGTGTAGCCAACACCCAAACTGAAGCAATTAACATCGGACAAAGCATCAGCCCCAACCAGAATAGCGAACTCTTCATTCACAGACCTGATGGAAGGATTAGGACGCGCGACTCGCACGGAAATGACCCCTTTCCTCCTCGTGGATTAGTAGACATCAACCCTCCATCGCTCACCCTAGATGGCTTCTTCGTACTATATGAGGTCATCTTTTTACTATCAACGGTATGTCGACATGCCTAAACAAGCCCGCTCATCGCCAGCGAGTGAATCGTTTACCAGCAAGGTTGCCGTGACAATCCCAAAGTCACCGGAGGAAACCTTACTACGCTCGAAGCTGCCCTTGCCGTACTTGGTGGCGGTGACGCCAATAAAGACCAGAACACGCTCAATTTAGTTAATCAACACCACCCACATAGCGGGCAAATTTTTGTATCGGATGTTCTCACACTCTCAACTGAGTTGAATACCCCAGACTAAATGCTAGCCCTCATTTTCCAAACGCTCCTTCAACGCCAACAAAGAAGAAAACTTATCTCCGATTGAATATGAAGCTGACTTGGAATTCCCCTGACCCGGCATTACTTCGGTAAGCATATTCTTTTGAATTAGATAATCTTTAGTCAAGAGATTCCGCAGTAGCTCTGCGGTAACACGCGCATCGTAAAGCGCCCCATGAAGGTTTTCTTCCGACAGCTTTATGCCATACCAATCTGCTGCCGAATGAAGCGACATCCTTTTCCCATTGCCCACTGCCATAATACGCGGGTATATCTTCTGGAGATCCAACCATCGTTGATGAGCTTCCGGAAATTCAATCCCTTTAAATGTGGTTTCTTGTCTGAGCTGCTTAAGATCATTTTCGCTCCACGCAACAAAACGGGTGCGCCCCTCTTCGCCAACCCATTCGCGAAACAGCCCCAATACAACCGACAGTGGATTCTCATCGTACACATCACGAAATCGAATACCCGTTAAATCGCGAACCTTAACGGACACGCTACTTGTATATTCTGGTCGCACATAGGAAGAAAACGAATCCAACACTTCCCCAGACGGGCTCACCCGAACAGAACCAATCTGAATAATTTCTTGCCGAAAAGTGCGCCGTTTATACTTTTGATCAACTTGAGTAAACTCAAGATCAATAACGATGTTTTGACTGTACGACTTCATGATCTTACTACTATTCCAATCAGGTCTTCAAAGGAAAGGTTTCAATATTTGTCAGCTATACAAGTACGCTTTGCGTTTTCACATTTGCCATACAAACACAATCCTGAACTGCACCAATACTTCAGCTTCGTTCTAATCCAATAATAAATCACACAAGATACTTGTATGTCTATATAATGGGACTGCTGATAAATTTTGCTTGCTTTATTTGGTGTTTTTCTCATTCAACGGAATAATTAGTAGAAGCGCCCAAAGTATTCGAATCACTTCCAGCGTTCAAGGGTCGGTAACACTGCCCCAAGCAAATTTACAAAAAATTGACTTTCAGAAAATCGCAACACCCGCCCAGAATCTTAAACTGAACAGATAGAGATAATTACATTCTGCTGACATCACCAACCAACAAGGAATCCCTATGAACATGAGTGATTCAAAGGCTCCAACACCACACACCCCTCCCGATACATCATGGAGCATCCAAGTAGACGAAGCGTATGCAGAGCGCATGATTCGAGCCCACAATAAGGCATATCGTCGAAAAACTGGCAAAGGCTACTTTATTTTCTGCCTTCTATTTGACGTACTCGTAGTAGCAGGAACAGTAAAGTGCCTAATGGAAGGACTTAACCTCTTTGATGAATTCAATGGTTTCGCTGGAATGATCGGTGCCTACATTGTGTTTCCGGGATTAACAATCTTTTTTGGTGTGCTTGCCTTTGGACCCGACAAAGGTGGTTTCTTTGGACTCAAACGTGCAGCACATCAGTTAGCCGAAGAACTCACCCCTAATGGAAAAGGAACACTATCCGCACAAGCCACCGCATCAGGCATCACTCTGTCCTCAGAAACAGGAACATTACATATTCCTTATGCCGCCTGCTATGACACCGCCGTCATAGATGGAGAAACATTTGTGCTCGTAGGAAACGATAAAGAACAATCAGTTCTTTACCATATGGCAGGCAATAATGCCTACCTCCGGGACAATATCGGTTTCGCCTTTGCAGCGCCAGCAGAATTAGCTAATTCAATTATTGAAGCAGGAAAACCCAATTAGCCCAATTATCAAAAGATACAACGGCATCCTCTACAACAATCTCCTCGCGAGAATAAATAGAATACACACGTTAAACCAACAGCAAAACTGTCAACACCATGGCGGATAGCACCCGTGATAAATGCCCTGCCCACTTTTCACTACTATCCATTTGAAACATTATCCGCTTGTTACAATTACACCTTGCAACGAAAGACCTACGCCATTACCCCATATATCCCGCAGAAAAGAACACTATGAACACTAACCGCAACAAAATCATCCCTCTTGCTGAAGGTGAAGCCTTAGCACTCTTTGCCCTAACACTGTGTTCTCAAGCATTTCTTCTGCTGCTTGGCTGTATACTTTGCATGGTTTCTTATGGTATCTCCACAGGTGGTTGGTTTGATGCCACTATTGATCTTGTTTGGATACAGCCCATAGTCAGTTCGCTTACCGTATTTCCAATTCCTATTTCAGTCGCTATAGGATGCACATCAGCAATCATTTTCTTTGCCGTAGCATGGATTAACGAACGAAGAGCATCCAAAACCGAAGCCGGGCGTAAGGCATCTCTTACGAGAATTATGCTTCTTACTAAACATATTGATGGAGCATGCGCAGTATTTATAAAATGAGGGGGGTACGAAACAAACAGATCTACTAACCACACGCTTTGCACGAAAGGTTACTATATGTCAAATCGCAGTGAAGTTCGAAAGAAATCATTTCTCTATGTGGTCACTGCTGCCGTTTTAATGCTGACGGAATAGCTTTCGTAGAGTGGGAGGTCGTTCATGGCGATGTCCACTATAATTACCCTCCCCTAAAACCATATAACAAGCAAGAGAAACAAGAGGAGCCTTGTTACAATGAGAAAAATATTCCTAAGCTTTCTTTTCGCCCTTTGCTTTATGGGGATGGGTCAAAGCATAGCCTTTGCAGACACCATCAACGGTGACGGATACACATTCAATACGGATACTGGTCATCTTACTATTACGACCGATAGTGGTACTACCGCCTGGCGAGAAAATGAAAGCATCAATAAGGAAAACGTACTGAGCGTCGATTTGTCACGCAACTTTCCTACTGGCGTGTGTTCCATTGGGGAAAACGCCTTTGCAGGTTGTAGCAATTTGAGTGGCACCATCGAGCTTAACGCTCAAACCACAAGCATCGGAGCAAACGCCTTTACTGGCTGCAACGATATTGATTTGATATTGATTCCCGAAAACGTCGAAAGCGATATTGCGACCACCGACATTCCAAACAATGTTCCCTACCTAGTCTATTCATTTAATTCTGGTACTTTTAATTTCATTGTTAAAGATGTGCACTATGGCTCACAGAACACAATAACCTTGCCAGATAATGATATTTTTTGTGGGGGAATATCTTACGACGGTTTTAAATTAGTGTGTGAAGACACCTTCCAAGTTAAACCTGCAGAATACGATGGGATTGCATGGTACTACCATACGGAAGATGATGGTGAAATTACTATTACGCAATTTGTGATTAATAACATTGCTGGTAGAGAAACCGTCGAACTCCCTGAAACCTTTGACGATCTTGCTGTAAAGCGCTATGACGAAGATGCTTTTTCAGACTGCGACCCCACTCATACAGTCGTTTTTGTTGTCAACGAAGGCATTGAAGCCACCATTCCCGAAGAATACTCCAAGATTGATATCACCACTGAAAACGGAAACAAAGTTGCGTATTTTACGCCAAGCACAATCGGCGTCTCCGAGCAAACGCTGAACATATTGACGGTACCCCATGACACCACTGTTCTTTTCGCAAAAGATGTAATTATATATTCAAATCGTGACACACCCTGTCCTGTTGTTTCCTATGAGGAAAACACCGGTGGTGAAATCATCATTACCAATGTCGCACCTAGCAGTTTTGGGTCGATGGATGAATACACGGTTCCCACCGAGATTGAAGGCAAGCCGATTACAACAGTAATGATAAACAGTCTAACCAACAATGAAATAGACAAGATTATTGTTGATAAGGCAGTAAATAAAATCGTCTATGAGTTGGACCCCGATAGTGATGATTCAGAAACCTTCACGATAACGAATATCACCCAAGGTAGCAAACAAACAGGCGTTGAAGTCCCAAATGTAATAGGCGGAAAAACACTTCTCAGCATTGCCGATGATGCGTTTGACGAAAGCGTCGAAACTATCATCGTTCCCGAAAATACAACCATTAACCAGCCTGTAGATGTCACGAAAATTGTATACATAACTAACGACGATGGCGACGTAGTAATCACGGAAGTTGTACCTGGTAAAGATACAGATGGTAGTACAAAGACGGTAGTTCTTCCAAAAACCATCCGTGGCGTAGAACCCACTTATTCTGAAGCTGTAAAAGAAGCAATGAAGACCATCCCGCACGGCCATAACGACGACACAAAATGGTATTCCAGCGATACACATCATTGGAAGGAGTGTGTTGCTTGTGGTGCAAGACTTAATGAAGCAGCACATACCTTTACTTGGGTAACTGACCAAGAAGCTACAACTACACAAACAGGCACGAAACACGAAGAGTGCACCGTCTGTGGCTATACAAAAACAGCTATCGAAATGCCACCGAAAGTGTCAACAACTAACCCCGTCGAAGAGGATTCGCTAACGGGTTCTAACACTACGAGTGATGAAACATTGACTGACAAATCGGTTGTCTCACCAAAACAGACAATCCCACAAACCAGCGATATAACTGGAGTTGTGCCACTTGTCTTACTGGCAATCGCCTGTGGTGCTGCAGTAGTAGCAATTGTTGCGCTATGTTTGCGTAAGAAAAACTAGCGCCACCAAGTAAGTGTCGCCCTACTCTTCGCCCTCTTCTCCCCGTTCATAAGGAGTAAATTCGGCAAGGAAGCCCTTTTGATCAAGCGCTTCCACAATTTCATCCAGCACTTCTTGCGATTCTGCGCTTATATGGTGAAAGTGATAGCCACTCGTAATTGCCGACAAAGGACTCGAAACGCCGTTTTTGAGATCAGCCACAAACCTTTGAACATCTCTGCGATTTTTGATGTTTAAAGGAGCTTCCAACTTTGCATACGTTCTGTGATTTACCAAAACATCTTCAACGCAACCGCCCAAATCAACAACAAGATTGAGCTCTTCTTCAATTTGATCAAACCCATGGCGTACTTTTACTAATTTGCAAGGCTGGGTATTGGAATCATTCAAAAGGTAACCACGATTGGTTGAAATAATGTCGTATCCCGCAGTACGGAGTAGCGCGATATCCTGCACAATAATCTGCCTGCTAACTCCAAGCTTTTCTCCCAAGGCTGTCCCCGATAAAGGAGTTTTGCTGGTCTGCAGAGTCCTAATTATTTCTTTGCGACGGGGAGAATCCACCATGAGAAAGCCTCTCTAAAACTTTACTTTTCGTCTTTCTGAAACAAAAGCACTACTCCATTTTACGAAAGGCTCGTAAGCAAATAAACAGATTACTTTAAAGCTCAAGCCGCAACTCTCAAGAAAATAGCCTTGCATCGAGAATGGAACGACACTTCAAGAGCTACTACTCTACTTAATTCGCTGAATTCTTAAATGGCTGCTTCATCCATCTCCATCGCTCTCGCTCTTACTTTTTCGTCACTTGTATCGCTTAAGGGCTTCCCCTTCGTTTCCATTCCGAAAAGCGCAATTACTACCGCTACCACCGCAAACGCGGAAGCGAGCATAATGAAAACTACGGTAAAGCCTACGCCCTCACCAAATGAAGCATAGACTAAAGGCACAATAAACGGAGCAACAAAAGCACCGATACGACCAAAGCATGCCGCCCAGCCAGTACCCGAACCACGCACATCGGTCGGATATACCTCAGGTGTGTAAGAATACACGCAACCCCAAGCACCAAGAGCGAAAAAATAAAGCAAGCAACCCGTTGCTAATACTGCCATTTCCGATCCCGCATGACCAAACAGCCATGCGGCAAATGCCGTACCTGCAAAGTAAGCAATAAGAACTTTCTTTCTACCAATTCGCTCAATAAGCCATGCCGCACTAAAGTAGCCGGGAAGCTGAGCCAAACACATAATTACCGTAAAACAAAAGCTTTGCACCAAGGAAAATCCCTGAGCTACCAGCAAGCTTGGCGTCCACAAAACAAAACCGTAATAACCAAAATTAATACCAAACCAGATAACCCACAAAACTAACGTGGCACGAAGATTGTTTTTTGACCACAGCTGAGAAAACGATTTCCACGCAGAGGTTTTGATTGCACTCAACTGCGTCTTTTTATTGTCGGGAACAACAATATCAGCCTCTGCCTCCATTTTGGTAACAATCTCATCAGCCTGTTTATGCTTACCGACCAAATCAAGATATCTTGGAGACTCCGGGACCATAATGCGAAGTACCGCAGCAAACAAAGCTGGAACAGCTCCAACCAAAAAGGCAATACGCCAGCCATAAACTGGAATCAGCAAATAAGCAACAAGCGCCGCTATAATCCAGCCCCAAGCCCAAAAACTTTCCAATAAAACTACGTTTCTACCGCGCTGCTTGATGGGAGAAAACTCACTAACCAGCGTTGATGCTGCTGGTAATTCCCCACCAAGACCTAAGCCAGTAATAAAACGGCAGATAACCAGCATAGTGAAATTAGCCGATACACCGCACAAGAAGCTTCCAACACTATACATAAGCAGGGTAAATAAAATAACCTTACGGCGACCCCATTTATCTGAAGCAATTCCCGAAAATGCTGCACCAATAATCATGCCAAAGGTGCCTGCACTTGCAAGCATACTTTGATCAAGGGGAGATAACGTCCAATCACTTCCTACTGCCGCTAAAACACCCGAAACCATACCTTGGTCCATTGCGTCAAAAAGCCACCCAATACCAACTATCAAGAGGATCTTGTTCATGGTAGGTGTCATAGGAAGACGTTCGAGTCTCTGTGAAATGTTCATTATCTCCTGCTTTGCTAGTTCGTGTTTCATGTTTTTATCTTCAAAGAAGCATGACTAACCATAGCACAGCATATACATCTGACAAGACACTTGTTTTGACAAATTACGAAAAAAGAACCATGCAAGTAACCTATTCCGAACCTATTCCGTATGAAAACGCCCGAAGACAAAAAGATTCTCCAGCTTCTTTTGCTGCTTTTCAAACATAATTAAGGTAATCACAAAAGGGGAAGTTCAAATCTCGAAAACTCCCCCTATTCCATTTTGCAACTTAACGCACTAAATGGAACCGACCCTAAGGAGCCCGCAATGTATGATCTCAAGGCAATCGTCTACGGCGCTGCTGTGGGAGATGCCCTCGGAGTACCCTTTGAGTTTCAAGGTCGCAATACCTTTAGATGCACACACATGTCATCTGGTGGCGTACACGGCATGCCTGCCGGAACGTTCTCGGATGATACATCGCTGCTTATTGCCACCTGCGACAGCATTCGCGCCTGCAATGGCGAAATCGATACCAACGACATGACAAATCGCTTTCGCAACTGGCTCAACAACGGAGACTACGCCATCGATGGCAAGGTATTTGATGTCGGTAATGCTACCGCCACCGCACTCAACGAAGGGCGCGGCCTCACCCACGAGCAATCCAACGGCAACGGCTCGCTTATGCGAATAGCGCCACTTGCACTCACAGATGCCACAGATCAACAAATCGCTGAGGTCTCCGCCATCACACATGCCCACCCCATCTCCACCACCGCCTGCATTGTTTTTGTGCACATCCTGCGCAAAGTAATGCACGAAGTAGACCTCCCCGCCGCTATACACAGCACCATCTCCGACAACGAGCAATTCGCTTTTCTTGCCGACATCGAGAATAAGAGCCGCGATGAAATCCAATCCACTGGATTTGTTCTCCACACGCTTGAAGCAGCTCTTTGGTGTAACCTCAATACAGAAAGTTACACTGAATGTGTACGGGAAGCGGTAAATCTTGGTAGCGACACTGACACCACTGCATGCGTGGCAGGTGCACTTGCCGGAGTAATCTATGGATACAACGCAATCCCAGAGCAGTGGCTTAAAACTCTGCGTGGAAAAGACATTATAGATGCCTGTCTCTTTAAAACAGAATGACAGACTGAATGAAGTCGTATTGCCGAGAAAATACAAACTGAGATCTAAATCGAAGATTCTACTGAATTCATTTTAAGTCAAAGTTACGCCTCGAGTTTTAAAACTCCAAAACATTCAGGTTTATGAAAATTAGGAGTGTCGCTTTCTATCGCATTCCACGAAAGATAAGGCTTTTGTTCAGTCAGGTTTCCGCACTTGTAAAAGTTGCCACGAAGCTGCATTCCCGATTCCACAAAAAACTCGGGATAAAATGATCTAATAAAATCAAACGGAACGCAGTAGGTAACCTCCCAGCCATCTTCAGTGCGCGTCGATACCGCATTAAAAAGATTATCGGTTCGTACAAGTCGCGTACGATCGGTTTTCGTTGTCCCAATTTGAACACCAACTGCACAATTTGGATTAAATTCAAAATTTAAATAACGCGCATCTCCCGTAACTGGCGCGATAAAAAATTCCAAGCAACTATCTTCATAGGTGTTAGCTAAGAGATCCGATTCGGGATATTCGGCACGAATGTGCTCCTCTTGAGCCCACATTCTTACATAAAATGCATCATCGCTATAACAAAGTTGCGCATAGGCGGAAATATCAACGGGATCAAGCCATTGTTGGTTGTTTATATCAAGTACTGGAACATTACCCCAATCAGGTTCACCATCCACCCGTACCACAGAATACGTTTTCAGAGAAGATTCATTCACTTCTCTCCCGCTAGCTTTCTCTGTCTCGGATTCAGTTTTGGAAGTATCGTTTTCATTTGAAGTGCCTGCGACAATCCCCGTCTCATCAGAGGAGTCTTCTGTTCCTTGGTTAGAATTCTGCGAGCATCCCGATAAGAAAAAAGAGACCACCAGCATGGAAGTTACCAGCAAGACAAGTGCTCTTATCATTTTTCGAGTCATGACAACCTTCACTTCACATCTGAAAGTAATTCAAATCTAAAAGTAACATCCAGTTATTTGACTTCTAAAAAATATCTGGATATTCGATCTGCTGCTTCTCAGTGCGGGGGCACACACTTAAATGGAATTTTAATCATATTTTATTATGACCGTAATTACTTCATATCCTACTTAAGCTCCTTTCGAAGCGCCACGATAACTGCAACAGATATATCACTTCCGAAAAAAGTAATATGATAAGTAGTACACGAAACATTCCTAGACTTACAAAGTTAAGGGCTCGAATATGCTCTAAAACAGACAAAACAAGCATTCAATTGAGGAGCACTACTATGAAAAAAGAAACATTTGACTACATCGCTAAGCGTGTTGATATCCTCGCAGTATCTGATTTCAGCACACAAATTACCAAAGATGCAGCGCTTGCATGGAAAAACGCAGTGGCAGCCGATAATAACGATGCTGCAGTAGAAGAAGCAACCACTAATTTGCTCAACATCCTTGAAGGTCGCCCCACAACCATTGATGGTGTTATCGCATTTTTAGAGGGTCCAGCAAAAGAAATGATGGGCGAAGAAGCAGCGGCGCAAGGCTTAGCTGCACAGCTTGCACGCAAAGAAGCTGGAGCTAAATGGTGCGATTGCGAAGCATGCAGTGCCGCAACTGAAATCCTCGCAAAATTTGGGCGCATCGCAGATTTGCCGCAAAACTAGCTTTTGGCAAAAACTGTTCTTGTCGGGTCGATAATCCCCTATTCAGAGCTTCTGAAAGTCAATAAAGCATGTGAATAGGCTATGGATCCAAGTCTCATATTTACCAATTAAATACGTTTTGGCATATTAACGCTTTATCGAGTTGAAGTTAAACAACGTCGCGAAAAAACCTCAACCCGATAAAGCAATTTTTTGCCAAAAAGAAGCATTTTTACTCATTACTTTTCCAAATCAAGAATTCCAGTATGACCCTGGCGGCAATCATAACGTCGGCAGGGTCATAAGTAAGGTGCTTTCTACTACCTAAAATGATCTTCGAATGGGTAAAGCGACGAACGGGATCTGTGATACCATGAACGCACATTCCCCGACGAAAGGCTTTCCATGACTACCGTTATTGCACGACGCACACTCGCGAGTTTATGTATAGCCTTTATTTTGGCTATTTCATTATCTGGTTGTTCTTCAACTGAAAATAACCAATCAGCACAAGAACAACAGTCTGCTTCTCAGGCTCAAACAACAGATCAAAACTCGTCCGAAGACGCAAACAATAGCGAAGGAACCGAAATGCAACCTTCTTCTGATTTTATGCAAGTTGCCATAGATGAAGCTTATCAAGGCATTCAAGCCGGTGACGGCGGACCCTTCGGTTCAGTGATTGTGAAAAACGGCGAAATAGTAGGACAGGGCCACAATCGGGTACTCGCCGAAAACGATCCCACTTGTCATGGCGAAATGGAAGCAATTCGTGATGCCTGCAAAAACTTAGGAACGTATGATCTTACAGGGTGCGAGCTTTATACTACTGCTGAACCATGTCCTATGTGTCTAGGGGCAATTCTCTGGTCCAATATGTCACAGGTATATTATGGATGCACACGCCAGGATAGTGCTGAAATAGGTTTTCGCGATGATGCCTTCTATCGCCAGTTAAATGGAGAAGAAGAAACCGTAAGCGTGCAAGAGTTTGATAGGGAAACCTGTCTTGAACTTTTTAACGACTACGCTACCGAAGATGCCCAGCGCTACTAATTACCAAAACAACATATGCTAGAGCAACAATACGTTGTTCATTAAATAATAGTTATCAGTTAAATCACTGCTCAATTGTTGCCTCGGCATTTAATTATCACCTTGCTAGGAGTTTCTGTGCGTACACCACGTTCTCGCCTTTCAAAAGGCTTTTCTCTCGAAAAACGTCTCATAGATTGCGAACAAGCTCTAGAACTATATCCTGGTGTTTGGCGAGGCAAATGGAACAGATGGGGTTATAGAAAACCGTACCAACAAATCATTCTTGATCTTGGATGCGGTAAAGGAGAATATACGGTTGCATGTGCAAAACTTCATCCCGATACCCTGTTTATTGGACTCGATATTGAAGTAATTTGTGCTATTAGAGGTGCCGAACGAGCAATCGATCAAAAGATTCCAAATGCAGTATTCGTCTGTACAAAGGACCCCGATTTAACCGAACTTTTCGCTCCAGAAGAACTCAACGGTATCCTCCTCAACTTTCCCACTCCTTACCCAAAAAAGAAACGAGCGCCGCTGCGCCTAACCTACCTCGATCGCCTCATAACGTACCGCAACGTTCTTGCACCAAAAGCCTCCGTTCGTTTGAGAACTGATAGCTTTCCTTTGCGTGACTTCTCCCTAACTCAATTAGAGCTTGCCGGCTACGATTTAAAATGGAAAAGCGACGATGTTCGTAAGCTTTTCCCTGATGAACCTCTAAGTGCATACGAACAAAAGCTCACCGCACAAGGAAACACCGTCTACGGGTTTGAAGCAGTGCCAGGCTCTTTACCTGAGCAAATCATACAAACAGCTCCTTTGAGTCTTGTGAGCTATTTACCCGAAAATGTTGAAGACTTGGAATACATTCCTCATGGAATGCAAGGATGCGTGGCAAACATGCGTGGCCGTCGTGCTAATCGTCGAAAAAAAGGATTATCCGAGTGGACTCACCCCATTATTTAGCAACGAAAACAAAAGTTCTCTGACATCAAAGCAAATTCAAATAGATTCAATTATTTTATGACCAGAGATGTCATATATAGTTGACATTTACAAAGCGATGCAATATATTGTTGGCATAATGTAAGATATATATTGCATATGGTTTTATTTCATGAATACTCAAAAGAATTTAAAGCTCAAAGTCTCAAGAATGGAAGCGGGTTTATCGCAAGCAGAGCTTGCTCAGTGTGTTGGCGTAACAAGACAAACAATTAGCCTTATTGAATCAGGAAACTACAACCCTACTCTTAAACTTTGTCTTTCAATTTGCAAAACACTCAATAACACCCTCGATGATTTATTTTGGGAGGAGTAGTAAATGAAACTATCAGAATTAAAGCTCATAAAACAATGGCATTCATATGTGGGACCAACCGATGAGCGCCTCGAAAAGGAAAGTTGCAAAATATATCGAACTGGGTTTCTCTTGTTAACTTCAGGCATGCTTCTTTACTTCATTTACGGCCTTACGGCAGACCAAGTAGCATGGGTACACAATATATCGAATGACCCCCATTCAAACTTCCAGACCACTATTTCCCCTCTTTTAATCTGGCTTTTTATTGTTTGTGTTATCTGCGCATTCATCCAAACACGAAAAGGTTTTATTGACACTAATCGTTTTGCCGAGACTGACGAGTTCCCACTTGGATACTTCGCCTTGATTTCTGGACTCGTAAGTACGTTAGCCGTTTTTGTCATCTGGGCTATGAGATGTATTGCCGAATTGCAAATTGTCAGCGCTGATGAAGTATTTTGGATTGCAAACTTAGCTGTAGGAATGGTATTCGGAATCATTCTCTTCGTGCTCTTACTTCTGATATTCTTTCTGTACTACATAAGTGCTAAACATTCTCGAGCACGAATCGAATCAAAACTCAATAAAGAGCAATAGTAAAGATAATACCTGATAGCAATATGCAAAACGCCTGTATAGCACTTGCTCTACCTGGATGTTGCTCGCGAATTATTACGCGCCTGTATACGCCTCCTCTGCAGAGTTGCTGAAATCTTGGGCTTCCAACCACATACGCTCTTCATCAGTTTCTGGTATATCAATTCGCTCCAATTTAAAAACAACGGGACGAGTACCATCGTTGCAACATGCAATCATCATGCGTTCGTCATTTGTCCAACCATGCATAATTGAACCACCCTGAAGTGCCGTGTAGATATAGCGACTGACACAATCCCATGCTTCAGCGCACGGAAACTGAGGATCTAAGTCACGTCCAAAGTGCCAAAAATCATCCTTGCCATTTTCACGCTCAAACAGAAATGTTTGACCAACTTCAAAACAGGGGCAAGGGCCGCTTTGAGGATCCGCTAAATATTTACCTTGCAAATCCTGGAAACATTTTTTATCGAGTACCGTTACTTTGCACGCATGCTTCATAGCTGCTCTCCTCTTTTGGTGGTTCCCTCAGATAATTCTTCCAAACAACAGCATAACAGTGCCCCAAATCATCAGATGTGATCTGGGGCACAAAATCCCATTAATTCTTAGGAAAAGATTTATTCTTCGTACAATTCAATGATGACATCATCTTTGATTACGAATGCCAAACGTGCATCACCTAATGCCTCAGGCCCAAAAATGACACAATCTGCATCATCCATATAGGTTTCTAGCTTATCCACCTTGTACGCAACATGGGGCTGTTTGGATAAAATCTCTGGGAATCGAGTACCTTCCTCAAACTTTAGATACTCGATCTTATAGTCGTATTCATCAACGCTTTCGTTGACCCAGAACCCTCCCCATTCGTTGTACACCATATTTGGCTTTTTATTAAGAACAGGAATTCCAATATGCATATACTCAGCAGACATTGAGGCCTCCTTATATTCAAGCACTAAACCACAAATCGGTTAGGATAAACGTATAACCACTCCTCTAGCCTATTCCTTAAAGAAAACGGGAGTATGAGCAGGGGTATTCCAAAGGCGTAAGAACTCATCATCCCATTTTGCAATATTCATCTGGAATCCGCCTGATTCTTGAACGGTCAAAATCTCTCCAACCATATTGGCAACTACTTCTACACCGAGCTCTTCAAGATACTCAACCGTATCCTTGTAGAGAATAAGCATTTCCATCATGGTCGTAGCGCCCCAGCCATTAATCATAACGAAAGCTTTGTCGCCTTTTTTAAGACCTACATGCTCCACCAGCTTAGGAGCAATCATCCCAACCGTCTCTTTAGAGGAAGCCATTGGAACACGAACACCGCCACCTTCACCATGCTGACCTGCGCCAATTTCCATCTGGTCTGTCTCGCCTAAATCGCCAAATGATTTTGGGGATGAGTTGCATCGGTGCTCTTTACTGTAATTGAAGCCATGCTCTCAGCATAGCGCTGAGCAATATCTGCTACTTCATCAAGAGTCTTTCCTTCGGCAGCAGCTGCTGCAGCAATATGATATACAGGCACACAACCTGCTAAACCGCGCTGATTATCTTCACATTCTTCGTTATAGCGAATTTCTTCACCCGTAATTACCTGACGAACGTTCATTCCAGCTTTCTTTGCAAGCTTCATTGCCTGCTTTCCGGCTAGTTGGTCACCTGCATAATTGAGTGTCAGAAGTAAAACTCCGTGACCCTTATCAGCAAGCTTCATTGCCTCAAAAACCGCTGCCCCATTAGGTGCGGCAAAAATATCACCATCAACTTGAATATCCAGCATGCCCCTACCTACAAACCCCTTTTGTGCAGGTTCGTGGCCAGAACCTCCATAGGTAACAATCGTTACACGATCCGCTTTTTCAAGATCTTTGCTTACTACGGTATGACCGTCTACGGTTAAGATATCTCCATAAGCCAATCCAAAGCCCACAAGCTCTTCGTCAGTGATGGTCTCCTGGCTGTTAATAAATTTTTTCATCATTGGTTTCCTCCTTGTTTTTCGTAATGCACAGCTTCCCCTTATGCTTGTGCAAGACCCCTAAAAAAGCATGCCATCGATACTGCTCCAGCATCTGGCGTACCAATAGTTTTTTCTCCGTAGCTTTTTGCACGACCAAATTTTGAAACAAAATTCTTTGAATTCTCTGCGCCCGCTTCTGCTGCCTGAGCTGCTATTTCAAATAAACCTGCTTCATCGCCTGAATATGCAGCAATTGCTTCACTCGCAGGAATAACCGCATCCATCATGGTCTTATCACCCACTTCGGCACCGCTCATATCGGCAAGCTCCTCTAGCGCGTGAGCAAACATTGCTTTTAACTGCTCGGTATCTACTTCAACACCCTCAGGTGCTACTTCCTGCAGTCCATCAAGCCAAGTATTCCAAAGGGGAACCGCGCTGCCTCCATTAAGAACCATTACCGCCATGGCGACATCATCAAGCATTTCCTGGATACCGCCATCCGATTCGTCAATTGCCCCTTTTATCGCATTAGCGATCTTGACCATGGTTAACCCATGATCCGCATCCCCAAACTGAGAATCAATTTCAGTAAGTTTGTCTTCAGTAGCAATAACGTTTTCGCTCGCATGAACAAAGCGAGCTGCAAGCTCCTCTTTTGTAATCACTTTTACCCCTCCTAAAGCCTTTGACCCCCATCAAAGCAAAACACTAAACTCTTAAACTTAAATCGACCACTGAAAGTTTCTTCCGTTTAACACTAGATTGGTGCAGCAAAATAGCCATTGCACCAAGCGCATGGCATCCAAGAATCTTCGTGCACAAACGACAATTACGCTATACAGCGCAATACGGCATAGTAATGACGCAAGACCTTACGCATTGCTTCATCGCCTGTATTCAAAAGTCCAACCCAATTGTTTGGATGTTGATCGTATACCGCATCTCGTGCTGCAAGAATAAAGTCGGTGTAGAGATTTACTTTTGCGATACCGCCTTGAGCGCACCTCGCCAAGTTTTCATCACCTGAACCAGAGCCTCCGTGCAGAACAAGCGGAATTTGAAGTGCAGCATTAAGTTCCGCCAAGCGTTCAAAGCTAATATGAGGCTCACCTTTGTACGTACCATGCACGGTGCCAATAGAAACCGCCAAGGAATCTACCCCTGTTGCCTCCACTAATTTCTTTGCCGAATCCACTTCGGTATATACGCTCTCAGACATCGCATGGGGATTATTACTTTCTTCAGTTCCCACATGGCCAATTTCAGCTTCAACCGTCACCCCATGAGCGTGCGCTAATTGGCAAACCTCTTTAGTAAGAGCTATGTTTTCCTCTAAAGTTTTACTAGAAGCATCAATCATGACCGAAGTAAAACCACATCTAATTGATTCTTCTACCGTTTCCAATTTGGTGCCATGATCTAAGTGAAGCGCCACAGGTGCATCCGTTTTTTCCGCATAGTACTTGCCCAACAGCGCAGCTTCTTCAATGCTTAACTGCTCCAAATGAACTTCCGCAAAACTCAAAATCAAAGGAGCATTAAATTCCTGGGCTACTTGCGCATAAGCACGAACGGAATTTGAATCTACAAAATCAGGTGAAGGAATAGCGTAGCCTTCCTTCCATGCCTTTTGAAGCATTTCATTTGAACTTACCAGCATATACAATCCCCTTCTTCAGCGTAATTCCCCACCGTACGCCTTTTAATTACACTCAAGCAACAAAGATAAGGTATCCCATTAACCCCATCCATGCGTGAATGTACCAAAATTATATCTTCCAAGCAGGTACGATTCTAGGAACTTTCAAATAGGTAAGCACCGCGAACAGGCTCTTATCGCCAAATCTTCTTTTAGAGATTGACAAACAACAAAACTTAACGACTGCAGTAAATGAGCATCCCATTTCAACTCATTGCAAAATAAGTGTTAAACGAGCCGTCTAGTCCCATGGTTGCAAAAAGCGCCGCCTTATACTCATAAATAAGACAATAACCTACAAGCGAAGCGACTTTTCATGACCGACTTCAACACCCCGCCAACCAAAGACGAAATACAATATGCCAGAGATGTCATACAAGGTAAACGCAAATGGGATGCGCGGATTATTATTGGATTTGCCATTTTCGGTGCACTTTTTGGGATCCTTGTTGGTTTTTCTAGCGCTCAAGCAAATAATGAATCTCTTGATATTGGTTTTACTTTGCTATGTTCGGGAATATGCGCAGCAACACTTGCAATAGTATCCATGCTTGTTCTTAACTCTATTCGATCAATAGGTGCTCTATGTAAGGTGTGGCTACCAGCACGCATTCTGGTCGGAATAGCCTGTCTGCTACTCGTTTCCCGAATAGTGCAAAAGATAGCGTTTTGGGTATTTTTCCCCTCTGAATTTATCGCCGATGTTGTATTGAGTGTACTTTTTTTAATCTTCTGTATTTTGTTGTTCAATATTGGACTGCGAATTATTTTTGCCCTCTATTGTTTGATCACTGGCAAGGATGAAGATGAAATAATGACTCGTGCTATTGCCGCTAAAACCAATAAAAAGAAATAATGCGACATGTTATTTTCTTTGAGAAGGTAACGGTTATCCTCGTTTCAAATGTTATTCCAGCTCTTTTTTCTTGTGCTATTTCGACGTTCGTTCGTATTAAGTTCTGCATGCCGTCTTTCTTTTCAGGGACCTTACCCCTTTTCTCACTTAAGCACTATTTCGTATAGAATTGTGTCTATCTCATTCGCTCTATGCTAAAAAATACTTTAAGCATTACCCAACATAGGCCCATGCTATATCGGAGGTCGAACTAACATCATGAAAAAAGCTCGCTACTTAGAACTGCTATCGCATTCTTTTCCCACTTCACGCCAAGCCGCAAGCGCAATAGCTCACTATTCCGGAGAGCTATCACTTCCAAAACCTACTGAACTTTATATATCTGATATTCATGGTGAATATGAAGCATTTGCCAACATTTTAAGAACTGGCTGCGGAAGTTTACAGCGCGTTATAAACGAAGCGTTTGACCAATCGCTAACCGATCAAGAAAAAGCAGCTCTTACCTGTCTAATTTGTTATCCGCAAGAAAAAATGGACTGTGTTCTATCCGACGAAGTTGAAACCGCAGCATGGTACGAAGAATCCATTTCACAACTATTAGTTTTGATTGACTATCTTTTACTTACTCATTCCAATCGCGAATTAGCCGATGCGCTTCCTGAAGAATTTGCCGTTCTCACCCAAAACTTGCTCTCGCTTGATTACCCAACCGAAATCGTCTCATCGCTCATCGCAACCAACACCGCAGCTCCTTACCTGGAAGCTTTGTGCCTTGCAGTAAGAACTTTGCTCGTTGGCAAGCTTCATATGGTAGGCGATGTATATGACCGCGGTCCTTTTCCTGAACTGATCATGGACGAGCTTGCAAATTCGCCCCGTATCGATATTCAATGGGGTAACCACGATATTGTTTGGATGGGAGCTGCGCTTGGCCAGCGCGGTTGCATTGCCCATGTTGTACGCAACTGTGCCCGCTATGGAAATCTGTCCATCCTAACCGATGCCTACGGCATAAATATTTTACCCCTAGCCAACTTTGCACTTGAAGCCTATCGTGACGATCCCTGTGTTGGGTATGGACTAAAGGGCAACCCTGCTCTTTCGCAACAAGAATATGATCTCAATGTAAAGATCCAAAAAGCGATGGCTATTCTGCAATTCAAAGTAGAAGCAAAACATATCGATGACAATCCTTCTTTTAACCTGGAAGATCGAAAATTACTGCATAAAATCAACCTCGAAACTAATACGGTAGAAGTAGATGGCGTTGAATACGCAATTACCGATGCAATATTCCCTACCGTCGATTGGACAGATCCCTACAAACTAACCGACGAAGAAGAAGCGGTTATGTGCTCGCTTGAGCAAGCCTTCCTTAATTGTGAAAAGCTTCAACGTCACATGGCGCTCCTTCTTAAAAAAGGGAGCTTATATAAAATCGAAAACAATACGCTTATGTATCATGCCTGTGTTCCCCTTAACCCTGATGGAACACTTAAAGAGGTAAACATCTATGGTAAAACCTACAAAGGAAAAGCGCTTTTTGATGCCGTAGACAAATATGTACGCGATGCCTTTACCGCCAAAGATCCTGAAAGCCGCAAGCGTGGTTGTGATTTGCTTTGGTATCTCTGGCTGGGAGAAGGATCGCCTTTATTCGCAAAAAGCAAGATGGCAACGTTCGAAATTTATCTGATCGAAGATAAAGCAGCACGTAAAGAAGTAAAAAACTCTTACTACTCGCTCCTTGAAGATGCCGAAGTTCTTGATGCGATTTTTGAAGATTTCGGTATGAACCCTGAAACCGCACGCATTGTATGCGGTCATACGCCTGTCAAAGTAAAGGATGGCGAAGATCCCGTTAAGTGTGGTGGCAAAGTCATTATTATTGACGGCGGAATGTCTAATGCCTATCAATCTACCACTGGCATTGCAGGTTTTACCTTGGTCTCTGATGCCAAAGGAATACGTCTTGTATCTCATCAGCCTTTTGTGGGAAGCGTTGCAGCAATTCGAGAAGATAAATGGGTTGAATCAACTGAACGGATCATTAGCGAGGCAGACCACACACTTCAAGTTGCCGAAACCGATGCAGGAAAACACCTCAAAAAGCGTATTGCTGATTTAGAAAAACTAATTTCTGCTTACCGTAAAGGAAAGATTGCAGAACAAATATAAAAGTAGAATGAGCGCCTGCTTAAGCGTACAACCAATGCTCTAAACAGGCGCTCTTTGAATTTACTTTGAATATATAGCTCTGATGCTCTTTGCTTTTTCTAAATAGGATCGCTGTATAAGCCCTTTTCACCCTCGTCGGCATTATGAACATCAAACGACGCACGCCTGTTCCAATGATCAACTGCTTCTTCATAGGTAGGCTGTTTTGTCTCTGCTTCATAACCGCACTTGTCGCATGCAACATAGTAGGATGGTTCACCACTGTCGCTATCAAACCATTCAGAAACATGAACTTCAGGACTTCCGCAATACGGACAAATATTCAATCCAGCCATTTCCCATCCCTCCTTCAGCATTTGAAATGCGAGAAATAAGCTTCTTTGAGTCTTGCACCAAACTTTCAAATCCCCTTTTGCTTAGTGCAATTTTCTCTATTCCTATTGTATACCTTATAGCCATGTCGTAGGGCTGTATTAATCCAGGTATTAATCCAGG
>ENA-OPAH01000654-OPAH01000654.1-human-gut-metagenome-genome-assembly--contig:-NODE-654-length-26210-cov-3.237240_pt1 | contig 26210 bp, 26 predicted proteins | sample MGYA00241050_ERZ501416 | MGnify/ENA primary metagenome ERZ501416 (study PRJEB25962, sample SAMEA2042632) | human gut metagenome | biome: human gut; feature: human-associated habitat; material: faeces... | reverse complement strand
GGAGAAATTCCCTTGCGCCGGCGCCGCGGGAGCCGCGGAGGCAGCCATGGAGACCGCCACCTGCTCTATGGGGGAACTGCTGGCCAGTTTATGCGGCGGGGCGCTGGAAGGTGGGGACCATCTGTGCCGTCAGCCGGCGCTGCGTGTGCTTCCCGGTACACTTCCGTCTGTCCCCGCGGCCACCGGTACCATCCCGCCGGATGGGTGTGTCCTGGGGATTGATGTGGGTTCCACCAGCACGGATCTGGTGCTCACCGGCCGGGACGGCACGCTGATCGACTACCAGTATCTCCGCACAGCTGGGGACCCGGAGGGGGCGGTGCGCCGGGGCCTGGACGCCATCCATGAACGCTTTGGGCCGGTGTCCTTCCTGGCGGTGGGCGTAACCGGCTCCGGCCGGGAACTCATTGGCCGCCTCATTGGGGCAGACGCCGTGCGGGATGAGATCACCGCCCAGGCCCGGGCGGCTGTCCACTGGTCGCCGGATGTGGATACGGTCTTTGAGATCGGAGGGCAGGACTCCAAGTATATCTCCCTCCGGGGCGGACAGGTGGCCGACTTTCAGATGAACAGGATCTGCGCCGCTGCATTCTTGGCATCCTTTGGCTCCTGCCGGCCGATGTACTGGCTGGTGACCACCGCGCCGCCGGTGGCAAGGGCGCTCATGATCTGGATCATCAGGGTGTTGAAGCTGTCCACAAGGCTCACGCCGGAAACAGCGGCTTCCCCCACCGAGGAGACCATCAGCGTGTCGGCCAGACCGATGGTCACGCTGAGCGCCTGCTCTGCGATCAGCGGCAGCAGCAGGGCAATGAGCTGCTGCCGGGTGAACAGCGGCGGCTTATGGAACGCGGGCGTTTTGGTTGCTGTCATAGGTTCCTCCGTAACGGTGACAAGATACACTTGGATACATGACCTATATCATACAGCAGAGCGCGCAGAATTACAAGAGAAAATCTTCTGTCAGGAAAATTCCTGACTGGGGGTCAGGCTGGTGCCGTAATATACGATATAATCATACGGAACGGTCGGCCCGAACACCGTCTTGTCTGGGTACTTCCTCAGCATGTCCGCTTTCAGGTCGGCCGGGGTCTCGGGCACACCGGCGCAGAGCGTATCGGAGCACACGGCATTCCAGAGGCCCGCAGAGAACGAGGTGCAGTTGTAAATGGCCGACCAGTGGTCTGCGTTGGCCAATGCCTGATTTACAGTGTCTAGCTGGCTCTGGTCCAGTGAGACCTGAATGCCGTAAAGATTCTGATAGTAAGAAGCGTTCAGGTAATATTTGTAGTAGCCCTCCAGATTGTACCAGATGCCGGAATGCTCGCAGCGGTTGCCGCGGGTGCTTACGGTGATGGACGTATCCGGCGCAATGAGCAGTCCGCCCACATTGATATCCTGCTCCGAGACATTGGTGATGGTGAGGAAGCTGTGTCCGCTGGTGTTGAGGGGAACATCGCCGTGGTCATCGGCGCGGGCAAAAAGCCGCAGCACCGCAACGGCTCCCTCGGCAGGGGCATCACCGTAGGCCTGCGCAGGGGACTTGTGGTCTGCCTGCGCAAAGTGGTACGGCCCGCCAAAGTTGGTGGTAAAGCCAACGACATTGCGCATCAGGTCGGCAGAACCGGTGATATCTGTTACCACCTTATCCTCTTTTGCGGCGGGCTGTGCGGCCTTGGGTTCCTGTGCGTAGGCGGGCAGGGCGCACAGGCAGGCCAGCAGCACGCAGCAGGAGAGGATGCGGAAAAACTGGTTTTTCATAGATGCCTCCATTTGTGTTTTTTTCAGGTAAAGCTTACCGTTTTTTGCAGGGTCTGTCAAGGACTGCGGCAGGCGGAAAAGCCGCGCCGCAGCGTGTTTGTTCCACTTTACCCGTGCAGGCAATTGTGCTAAAATAAACCTGAGGTGCACTGCGCTTTGCAGGAGAGGGGAGTGCACTGTGGTAAATGAGATAAGAAATAAAAGGTAAATCAGAACCCAAAGGGGGAACAATATGCCAAAAGCAGCCCATAAGGTGGTCGTGATCGGCCACCGCAACCCGGATACCGATTCCATCTGCTCGGCCATTGCCTATGCAGAGTTGAAAAACAAGACCAGTGATCTGGTCTGTGAGCCCCGCCGTGCAGGCAAAATGAATCAGGAGACCGAGTTCGTGCTCAAAAAGTTCGGGGTAAAGCCCCCGCGCATGTGCACGGACGTGAACCCGAAGATCCGCGATGTGGACTACCGCGAGATGCCCGGCATCCCCGGCTCCACCAGCCTGCGCAAGGCGTGGGAGATCATGCGTGACAAGCAGATCGACACCTTGCCTGTTACCAGTGCAGACAACGAGCTGGAGGGCGTGATCACCGTGAAGGATATCGCCACAGCCAACATGGACGTGTTCGATACCGGCATCCTTGCCAAGAGCCAGACCACCTACCGCAATATTTTGGAAACGCTGGGCGGCACCATGGTGGTGGGCCGCGAGGACGACGTGTGCACCACCGGCCACATCCGCATCGGCACCGCCACGCCCGAAATGCTGGAAAATACCGTGGAAAAAGGCGACATCGTCATCCTGACCAACCGCTACGAAAGCCAGCTGTGCGCCATTGAAAAAGAAGCGTCGCTGCTCATCATCTGCAACGGCTCCAAGGTGGGCCGCACCATCCAGCGCATTGCCGAGGAAATGGGCGTGGCCATCATGTCGGCCCCGGTGGACACCTACGCCGCCGGTAAGCTGATCAGCCAGTGCGCTCCCATCTCCTACTATATGACCCGCAGCGACATCATGAAGTTCACCCTCGTCACCCCGGTGGCAGATGTCACCCGTGTGATGGCCAAGGTGCGCCACCGCTATTTCCCCATCCTCGACGAGGACGGCAAATACTGCGGCATGGTCAGCCGCCGCAACATCATCAACCTGCGCAAGCGCCGCATCATTCTGGTGGACCACAACGAAGCCACACAGGCGGTGGAGGGCTTTGATCAGGCCGAGATCCTGGAGATCATCGACCACCACCGCATCGGCAGTCTGGAGACCAGCGGCCCGGTGTACTTCCGCAACCAGCCGGTGGGCTGCACCGCCACCATCATCACCCAGATGTACGATGAGAACGGTATGGAGATCCCGCCGCAGATCGCAGGCCTTCTGCTGGCGGCCATCCTTTCGGATACGCTGGTGTTCCGCAGCCCCACCTGCACGCCGCTGGACGAGGCCCTTGCAAAGCGTCTGGCAAAAATTGCCGGTGTGGACATTGACGAGTTTGCCAGCGAGATGTTTGAAGCAGGCGAAAAGCTGGACGGCAAGACCGCCGAGGAGGTGTTCCTGCAGGACTTCAAGGTGTTCATGTGCGGCGATATCCGCTTTGGCGTGGCGCAGGGCAGCTACATGACCCGCAAGAATCTGCTTGCCGCCGAAGCGCTGCTGCAGCCCTATCTGGAAGAAGCCCGCAACAAGCAGAACGTGGAAGATATCTACATGCTGCTCACCGACGTGCCCAAGGAGGAGAGCGTGGTCATCAGCGATGGCCGCTATGCTTCCGAGGTGCTCTCGGACGGCTTTGAGACCCAGCCTGCCGAGGACGGCAGCTTTACCCTGCCCGGTGTGGTGAGCCGCAAAAAGCAGTTCATCCCGGCGCTGATGACCGCCTATCAGGAGCTGTAAGATGTTTGATTTTCTGCATAAAAAAGCACAGGATGCCACGCCGCCCGCCCTGCCGGAAGGCACTGTGCGCCGCCGCTACTCCATTGAGGGGCAGGTGCAGGGGGTGGGCTTCCGCTACCGTGCCCGCTATGCGGCCCAGACGCTGGAACTGACCGGCTGGGTGGAGAACGAGGACGACGGCAGCGTGACGCTGGAAGTGCAGGGCGACCCGGAAAAGTTCCTGCGGCTGTTCGCCATGATCCAGAAAAGCGATTACATCCAGATCACCGGCATCCGCCAGAAGGATCTGCCGCCCGACCCATGGGAGCGGGGCTTCTCGGTAAAAGGGTATTGATGCGAGACCCTCTCAGTCAAAGCCTGTCGGCTTTGCCAGCTCCCCCGATGGGGGAGCTTTTTGACATTTTTTGGCAAGCACTGCCTCTCGGGAAGAGGATCTTGAATGATCCCCGCTTATAAAGCTCGCCCTTCGGGAGAGCTGTCGAGCAAAGCGAGACTGAGAGGGTTCGTACAAACAAAAAAGCTGACGCGAAAGCGTCAGCTTTTTTGCTCTTTCTAAATTTATCAACCTGCTGTTTTCAGCGGGGAATTTTCTGTCCAGATGGTGCCGTCCAGCAGCCGGGTCACAGCCAGAGTGCCGTTTGCGGAAACACGGGCCGGGTCCAGCGCGTAGAAATCGCTCTCCTTCAGGTTCGCGGGGTCTGCATCCGGGCGGATGCCCACCACACAGACCCAGTGGCCATAGGCGGCGCTGGTGGCGATGTGCGGGTAATTGACCTTGTTCCAGCCGGAACTGGTCAGGTGGTATTCATAGCTGGAGGTGCGGTTCGTGTGCCGTTTTACACCGCTCACCGCAGTGTTTTTCAGATGCACGATCACCGGCTTCCCGGCGGAAAGCTCGGTGTAAAGCTTCTGCAGGCACTCGGACAGGCTGCCGGAATAACCGTAGTAGCCGCCCGCAGACCAGACCGCGCCGTTTGACCACATGCCGCTGCCGGAGGAAACTTTTCCATCCAGAATGGTGCGTGCATAGCGCAAGGCGTACCAGCTGCATTTGCCGGAGGTCTGGTTGCCGATGGAAAGGATCTGGCTGGTGCTGAAGTCCAGCATCCGGATGCCGTGCGTTTCCTGCAGGGCAGCTGCGTGTGCGTGGGGAACGGCCAGAGCCAGCACAAGGCACAGCGCCAGAACTGCCGCCGCCAGCCGCTGTGCCGCGCGGGCGGGACAGTGTTGCATATTGAGCCACATCCTTTGTTTTTTCTACGACCTTATTTTACCATGCAAAAATGGTAGAATTGTGTAAAATCGTAATTTTTTGAAAGGATTTTGAAAGATGGATCAAGATGGATCGGAACACAACATCTGTTCAAACCGGGAAGGACTGTGCCCCGGAAAAAAACAGCATGGAGCTTCCGGCTGGAAGAAGATTTTCCAGCACGGTAAAGAACCTTTGCGAAATAAGGACAGTGTATCTCAATACTGCAACAAAAAGGCCGCTGTTTCATTGATTTTGAACGAAAATGTTTCGGAAACTTTATGCATCTTCTCGATTGACAAAACCAACTGCTGTCGGATATAATCAGGCCAGAACGACACCCGTTCTGTAGTGCGAAAAACAGCACTGAAATGAGACGAATCAACAAAATCTTGAAATGACAGGAGGCGCTTGACAATGAAAAAGCTGAAGAAATTTGCTGCCCTGCTTCTGGTGGGTGTGATGGCTCTGGCCCTGCTGACGGCCTGCGGCGGTGGCGGCGGCAGCTCCACCAACAAAGCCGAAGAGCAGAAAGTGATGGAGCAGATCGGTAAGGAGAAGGGCATTTCGGTGGCCAGTGACGCAGAGCTCCGCGCAGTGGCTGAAAGGCATCTGAAGGAGCAGCTTAATGGCGCGTTCCAGCTCGGCAATCATAAGTTTGTCGGTGATGTCGATGTGGAAGGCGAGAAGGACGATTATCTGATCATCACCGTTACCGCAAAGTATACTTACAGCGATACGCTTCTGAGCAGTCTGCTGAAGACCATTGAAAGCTCCACAAAGGTCTCGAACAAGGTCAATGCCAATGTGAAGCAGAACGGCACTTGGTCGAATGTTGGTGTTGTGGTCATAACCGACAACGAGCAGAGCTATATTGGTCTTTCCATCCGTGTTAAGAACCCCAAAAAGTAAAAATCCATCACCCTTTCCCCCGGAGCGTGGCTGCAAGGCCGCCCTCCGGGGCTTTTTTGCGTTTGAACCCTCTCAGTCACGCCTTACGGCGTGCCAGCTCCCCCAAAGGGGGGAGCTTTTAGGCATCTGACGGTTTGCAGCAAATAAGCTCCCCCTCTCGGGGGAGCTGGCATCGCGCAGCGATGACTGAGAGGGTTGCCTCCCTCACTGAGGGAGGTGGCAAACCCGCAGGGTTTGACGGAAGGAGTCTGCCCCGCCCCTCGGGGCTTTTTTGTGTTTGGGGACAATTGCCAAAAAGAAGGGCGGAATTTGGGCGATATGCCTGTTGACATGCGGGGGGGGGTATGGATAAAATAAATTCAGACGGGTAAAGCGATTTGGGGTCGCCCAAACCGTCAGAATTTGAAAACAGGAGGAACATTACAATGAAAATGTTCAAGCGTTTCGCAGCCGCCCTTCTGGCCGGCGTGATGGTTCTGGCAATGCTCACCGCCTGCGGCGGTGGCGCTGGTGGAAACAGCTCGAATGAGATCGAGAGCAAGGTGCTGAAGTATCTGAATACTGTCAATGGCACAAGCTACAGCAATAATGCCGATCTGCAGAGCAAGGTTCGTGCCGTTCTGGCCAAAACGGATGATACTGGCGTTATCAAAGCAGAAGATGTTCCGTATGTGCAGAATGATGAAAGCGGAACGGCCAAATACATGCAGTGTGTTTCTGACCTCAATGTGAATGAAACTGAAAACACTGTTTCTTTTGTGATGTATGTATTTGACCCGAATAAAATGGATGGAATGCTGACACCGGTTACAAAAGCTGAACTGAAAGATGTAAAGCCGCTGGAAGTTAACGATGAATTCAAGGCAAAACTGGATGATGTCCTGGAGAATGTGACCCCCGGCACTCCTTCTGGAAAGCTGTCTACCATGAAAGATGTCGGTGTTGCAACCTACACGGCCTCCAATGGCAAGACTTACATTGGCATTGCCATCAAGTGTGAAGGTACGATTCGTAGTTAATAAAGTTTTGTTGCCCCGAGGAGCACTCGCTCCCCGGGGTTTTTTTGCGCCTTTTGGCAGAGGTGCCGTTTCCTGCTGCGACCCCTCCCTGTGAAAAGGCAATGCTGGAAAATCCGCAGAGTTTCCAGCATTGCAAATTTAAAATAATTCTTCCGCTGCTTATGCGTAAAGCGCACGCGGCGCGCATTTCAAATCCTCCCGCCCACCCGGCAGGCTTTTTTTCGCCTTTTTGTGACAAACTCCGCCCGCTGTGGTACAATAAAAGGGTATCGAACCAAGACAGAAAGGACGTTTCCATGCAGCTGTTTGAACTGGTGTCCCCGCGGCTGTTCCGCCCGCTGGCGGGGCCGAACCGGGCTTTTTATGCGGAATTGCTGCTTCTGCTCTGGGAGGAGTGCCGCCACACGGCGGATTACAGCATTTCCCGTGCGGAGGCCGTCTGGCGTGCCGAGGATTACTTTGCCGCACTGGCAAAGCCCCTTGCGCTGGATGCCGACGGTGCGGGCGATGAGGACGAGCAGCCCACCCGCGACCCTCACACGCTGGCCGTGGGCTTTCTGCTGCGGCTGCGCCGCACCGGCTGGCTGGAAGAGCAGCCCGGCAGCTACGAGGGAGAAGCGTCCCTTGCCTTTGTGCCGGAGGTAACGCCGCTGCTGGAAGCGCTGGAAGAAATATTGAATCCCCGCGTAGTTACCTATACCGGAAAGCTGTACAAGGCATGGCAGCTGCTGGGCAGCATCGGGCAGGAAAAAAGCCCCTATGAGAACGTTCTGCGGGAGGTGGACGCAGACCTTGACGCGCTGAACCGCTCTCTCCGGGCACTCAATGCCTCCATCGGCCACTATATCGACCGGCTCACCCGCAACCGCACCCCGCAGGAGGTACTGGAACTGTTCGACCAGTACGAGGAAAAGGTGGTGGCGGCGGCCTACCACCGCTTCAAGACCAGCGACAATCTGTTCAACTACCGCGCCTATCTGGAAGAGGAGCTGGACGACTGCGAGGAGAACTACCTGCCGCAGCTGGCCTTTGATTATGCCCGGGTGGAGCGCTGCGCCCCGAACGAAGCGACACCTGCCGTGCGTGCGCTCATCCAGAAGCAGCGGGACGCGCTGGAAGAGATGAGCCTGCTCATGCGCGAGATCGATGCAAGCCACATCCGCTACCGCAAGCGGGCTGTGCAGCGGGCACAGTTCCTGCTGCTGAGCGACCGTTCTTCGCAGGGCAGCGTCACCGCCCTGCTGCGCCGCTACGCCGAGGACATCCGCACCCCGGAGCAGCTGTTTGAGCCGGACGACGGCCCGGTGGCAAAGCGGCTGCATCTGTACCCGGCGGCAGTGTTCGGGGAAAAATTTCTGTACCCGCCCGCTGCCCAGCGCACCGCCGAGCCGCTGGCCCCGGTGCGCACCGAAGTATTCGATCCGGAACAGCTCAAAAAAGAGCAGCAATTGCTGCTGGATTACGCCCGCCTTGCCGTTACCGAGGAGAACGTGGCCCTGCTGGCCCGGCAGGCCCTTGCCGCCCGCCCGCAGGTGAACGCGGCACTTCTGGCAGACGAATACCCGAACGATTTTGCCCGCATCATCGGCCTGCACACCTACTCGCAGTCGCCGCACCGGGATTATGACATTCAGCTCACCGGCAATTGGGTGGAGCGCGGCGGTTTCCGCTTTGAGGACTTTGTCCTCACCCGCCGCAGGGAGGAAGAAAATGGCAACCATTAACATGCTGGAAGAAACCGCGAATTACCTGCTGAACCACTGCTTCGTGCTGGGCGGCGTGGAGGATCAGCGGGCAAAATATCTTTATGTGCAGGACCATCTGGACGAGGTCCGCGCTGTGTTCGCCCCGCTGGGCTATTCTGTATTGCTGTACCCGGCACCCCTGCAGGCGGCGGCTTTGGTCAACGGCCACGAGGGCAGTCAGGCCCGGCTGCTGAAATACGAGAGCATCCTGCTTTTGGTATTGCGGCTTTTGTACCTGCAAAAGCGCGAGAGCCTTGCGGCCAATGCCGACGAGGTGCTGGTGACGGTGGAAGAGGTGCAGACCGAGCTGCAGAAGATGAATCTGCCCCGCCGTCTGGACCAGAAAACGCTGGAAAACCTCATGCGCACCCTGCGTCGGTACAATCTGGCGCGGCCTGTGGGGCGGCTTTCCGGGCTGGACAGCCGCATTGAAGTATTTCCCACCGTGCTGCTGGCCCTGCCGGATGCCGACCTTGCGGATGCAGCGGCAGAATCTGCCCGCACCCGCACAGAGCTTGGCCTTTATGAACGACCGGAAGAAGCAGGGGAGGGTGAAGAATGATCGAACTCAAACGGCTGAAGCTTATCAACTGGCACAACTTTGAAAATGTCACCTTCGACTGCGCACGGCTCACCTATATGATCGGCGTGAACGCCGTGGGCAAGACCACCATTCTGGATGCCATCCGCTACTGCCTGACCACCAACCGCAATTTCAATGCGCTGGGCAATAAAAAGAGCGGCCGCACCCTGCAGGGTTCGGTGCACGCAAAGCAGCGCGGTGAGAACGCCTACCGCCGCCCGGGCCATACCGTGGCCTACATCGGGGCGGAGTTCTGGGACAGCGTCAAGCGCACCCCCTTCGTCATCGCGGTGCGGGTGGAGTCCGAAGGCCCCATGCAGGAGCTGCACCCCGGCGATCAGACATGGTATCTTTCGGAGGACGGCTGCACGCTGGAACAGCTGCCCTTCATCGACCCCAAGACCGGTGCACCCAGCGCAAAGGAGGACTTCAAGCCCGCAACGGGCCGTCTCTCCTACACCCGCAGCCCCAGCGAAGCGCGGGACCGCATCTGCCGTGCGCTGGGCATCGGGCGCGCCTCCAGCCCCTTGGGCAAAAAGTTCAACGAGGTGTTCCAGATGGGCACCAGCATGGACGAGATCCCCAACTTCCGGGAGTTTTTGTACCAATACATCCTGCCCCAGCCGGAGCTGGATCTGGACGCTTTGCAGGGCGACCGGCTGGAACTGGAAAATCTGCACGCCGTGCTGGCCGAAGCACAGACCCGCGCCGACGCGCTGGAAGAGATCGTGAATTTTGGCCGCGAAGCTGCCGAAAAGCAGACCCAGACCCTTGTGAACCGGGGCGCAGCGCTGCTGGCCCGCGCCGCTGCCGACGGCAGCGAACAGACCGTCTGGCAGGAGCATCTGGATGCGGGCCGCCGCCAGCTGGACGGGCTGAACGCCCGCTATGCCGAGGCCAAAAATGCCGAAGCGGAAGCCCGCCGGGCCTATCTTTCCGCCCACGGTGCCGCCAGCGCCAGCGGCGAGGGCCGGGCACTGGATGCCCTGACCGAGGAGCTGGCCCGGAAAAAGAGCGCGCTGGATGCAGCGGCCCGGACAAGGAATAGTCTGGAAGCAACTGCGGATACCATCACCGGCCTGCTGACCCAGCTGAACCGCAGCGGCTTTGCGGTGGAGAAGGAGCTCTGGCCCCAGCGCCTGACAGCGGAACATCTCCCCGCCCTGACCGAGGCACTGGCCCGCATCGAAAAGCCGCTGGAGGAGCAGTATTTCGCTGCCCGGCAGGCTTCGGCGGATCTGGCAAAAGAGCAGGAGGCCCTGCGGGCCGAGCTGGACGCGGTGTCCGGCGGCAAGTGGGTCTACCCCCACGGCGATGCCGCCACCCGGGTGCGGGATGCCGTGAATGCGGAACTCAAGAGCCGGGGCATGCAGCCGGATGCGAAAATTTTCTGTGAACTGCTGAACGTGGAGGATGAGAGCTGGCAGGACTGCGTGGAAGCCTGCCTTGGCGACCGCCGCTTTGATATCCTTGTGCCGCCCGCCCACTACGAAGCCGCCAAGAGCGCCTTTGTGGCTCTGAAGGACAAGGTAGGCCCCATCAGCCTGCTGGACACCCCGGGCATCCGCAAGGCCAACCGCCGCGCCGACAAGTACGGCCCGGACAGCCTTGCCGCGCAGGTGAGCAGCGAAAACCCGCTGGCTGCACAGTATGCCCAGACCATTCTGGGCCGCATCGTCTGCTGCGACACCCCCGATACGCTGGAACAGCATCCCGACAGCGCCACCCGCGACCTTCTGCGCCACCACCCCTTCCGACTGGAACGGCTGCGCACCCCGCAGCGGTATATCGGTCTGGACGCACGCCGCGCCCGCGCCGGGGCGCTGGCGGCCGAGCTGGAAGCTCTGGGGGAAAGCGCCCGTGCTGCCGCCCAGACAGAACAGAACCTGAAAGCCGCCTATAACCAGTACCAGACCCTGCTGCGGGGCACGGCACTGGACGAGCTGGCTGCGCTGTGGGATGCCCGCGCCGCCCTGACTGCTGCACAGAATGCTGTGACCGAACAGGAAGCAAAACTCACCGAGTGCCGCGAGAACCCGCTGCTGCAGCAGCTTTACAAGGAGGAAGAAGCCCGCGAAACCGCGTGGGAGACTGCCCGCGCCGCCGTGGAGCAGGCGGGCGGCACTGTGCTCGAGGTGCAGTACTGCGACGCGCAGCCCGACCGTGCGGCAGCCGCGATGGAGGCTGTCATGCAGAAGTATCCGCAGGGTGTGGACGCGCTGCTCGTTACCAGCGATGATATGGCGCTTGCAGCCATCAAGTGCATCTGGGATAACAACAGCGCCGCCTATCAAAAAACCGTTATCTGCGGCTTTGACGGCAATCAGGCTGCGGTGGAAGCGCTCGACCGCGGCGAGCTGACTGTCGATATTGCCCAGCAGGGCTATGAAATGGGCTACAAAGCTGTCGAGGCCGCTTTGGACGCACTCGAGGGCAAATCCGTCGAATCGGTGATCGACTCGGGTTCCGAGGTCATCACAGCGGACAATATCGATGCATACATTGCCGACTGCAGGGAAAAAGGTCTTTGGTCGTAGCAAAAAGAGAGAGTTTCGTTTGAAACTCTCTCTTTTTTATTCTTCCGAACAGTATATCTGCTAAAATTTTCAGCATATCGCGCGATAGCGCGCATTTAATAGAATCGCAACGCGATTCATAAAAACCGGGAGCATGTATCTGCGCAGCGCGGCCGAGAAGCCGCGCAAGGATAGCGCCGTTTTTTATACCCTAAGAGGGAGAAAGTTTCCGTATGGGAACTTTCGGACGACTTTGGAACGGCCTACGGTCCGTTCCTCTTGTCGGCCAAACCGTGGTTTGGCTACAGCAATTAAAAGCCTTCTCGATGTACCATCTGATAGAGCAGCGCATTGACAATGGACGCGGCTACATTCGAGCCGCCCTTGCGGCCTCGCGCAATGATATACGGCGTGTCCCCGCCGATGAACAGCTCCTTCGCCTCGACCACATTGACAAATCCGACCGGCACACCGATGACGAGCGCAGGCGCGACAATGCCTTCCTCAATCAACTCATGCAGACGGATGAGCGCAGTCGGCGCATTGCCGATGGCGAAGATGAGCGGGCCTTCAAATTTGGCGGCGTGCTCCATCGAAACGACTGCCCGCGTGACACCGCGCGCCTTGGCCTCGCTTGCCACCTGCTCATCCGCCATCAGGCAGACCGCCTTTCCGCCGAGCTTTGCCAGCGTCGCCTTGCTCACCCCGGAGAGCGCCATATTGGTATCGGTAACCACCGTCGCCCCTGCCGCAAGCGCGGCTTTTGCCTTTTCGATCACATCCGGCGAAAACGCGAGGCTGTCCGCGTAGTCAAAATCCGCCGTGGTGTGAATGACGCGCTTGACCACCTCGGCGATGCCCGCCGGAAACGTGCGCTCGCCCAGCTCGGCGGTGATGATTTCAAACGACCGCTTTTCGATGTCCTGCGGCTTCATGTATCCGTTCAAAATTCGATTCCCTCCCGCGCAGCGATGCCCTTCTCAAACGGGTGCCGCTGCATTTTCATTTCTGTAATGTAGTCCGCGTGTGCCTGCAGCGCTTCGGACGGACCCCGTCCGGTCAGTACGACCTCGAGCGTTTCCGGCTTGGTCTCAAGGAATTTTACGACCGTTTTCTCATCCAGAAAGCCGCACGAGATTGCCGCGCAGACCTCATCCAGCACGAGCAGCCGCGCGTGCTCCCGCACGGCAAAGCCGGTTGCCGCATCGAAGGTGCGGGTGAGCGCGTCCGCTGTCTCCCGCTTCTCCGCATCCGTCATGCGGAACGAGAACTTGCCGACCGGATTGGCTGCCATAACGGTCACTTCGGGCAATTTCGCCAGCACGCGGCACTCGCCCGAAGTCCCATCCTTGAGAAACTGCGCGAACACGACCTTGTTTCCGCGGCCCGCGCAGCGCACGGTCAGTCCGACCGCCGCCGTGGTTTTGCCCTTGCCGCCGCCGCAGTACAGGTGAATGAGTCCTGTCATGCTTTCCCCTCCATTATACGGTAAATCCACTCCATATTGAGCGATTTTCGCACCGAATCCGCCAGTTTGTCGTACTGCTGTTCCTTGTAGGCGTGCGTATCGAGTGCTTCGCCGGTCAGCGTCACGCCCTTCTTTTTCGCCAGTGCCTGCGCCGTCCGCAGCGCCGCCTCCGGCGCATCGAACACGCCGTGCAGATAAGTGCCGAAGGCGTTTTCCGTCTGACAGCCGTCCTCGATTTCGCCTTCCCTGCGAAGCAATCGAACGAGCGGCTTTGCACTCGCGTCGCGCACGGTTTCGCCCATGTGAATCTCGTAGCCCTCGACCGCCAGACCGCTCAAATCGGACAGCACGCCGTCAATCTCCAGCAGCGTGCCGCGCGTCTGCGTCGTGGTCTTGCTCGAGCGGAACACCGTGTCGATCGGCAGCAGACTCATGCCGCGCAGACTGCCGCCGCCCTCGGTATTGTCCGGGTCGGAGACCGTGCGTCCCATCATCTGGTAGCCGCCGCAGATGCCGAAAACCGGCGTGCCTGCCGCGTGCGCCTTGAGAATCTGCGCCTCCATGCCGCTCTCGCGCAGCCACCGCAGGTCTGCCAGCGTGGACTTGGTGCCCGGCAGGATAATCAGGTCGGCTCCGGCAAGCTGCGCCGGTTTGTCCGCGTACGCGACGCTCACGCCGGATACACGCGAAAGTGCGGAAAAATCGGTGAAATTGGACAGTCGCGGCAGCTTTACAACCGCAATGTTTACCAGTGCGGGAGCAGCCTTTGCGTCCAGACGCTCGGACAGGCTGTCCTCATCGTCGATGTCAAAATGGCCGTACGGCACCACGCCGATGACCGGCTTGCCGGTCAAATCCTCGAGCTGCGTCAGACCCGGCCGCAGAATCTCCACGTCACCGCGGAATTTGTTGATGATGAGACCGCGAATCCGCGCCTGCTCGTCCTCCTCGAGCAGCTTGACCGTGCCGTACAGCGAGGCAAACACGCCGCCGCGGTCGATGTCGCCTACCAGCAGGACGGGCGCATCCACCAACTTCGCCAGACCCATATTTACAATATCATCCTGCTTGAGATTGATCTCCGCCGGACTGCCTGCACCCTCGATCACGATAATGTCGTTCTCGGCGGCAAGGCTGTCAAATGCATCCTTGATAATGGGCAAAAGCGCCTTTTTGCGGCCCCAATACTCCCGCGCGGTGCGGTTTCCCTGCGCCTCGCCCATGATGATGACCTGCGAACCGACGTCGCTCGTGGGCTTGAGCAGAATCGGGTTCATGCGCACATCGGGCGCGATGCCCGCCGCCTCGGCCTGCACGACCTGTGCGCGGCCCATCTCCCTGCCGTCCGCCGTGATGAACGAGTTGAGCGCCATGTTCTGTGACTTGAACGGCGCAACGCGGTAGCCGTCCTGCCGGAAAATCCGGCACAGGGCCGCGCAAAGCAGGCTTTTGCCGGCGTTTGAGCAGGTGCCCTGTATCATGATAATTTTTGCCATTTGCAAACCTCCCGCATAATGGAAAATGTCACTGCCCTTGCGCCCGCAGCGCTGTCAAATCCGCACAAAGCGCGTACCTTCGTTCTCCATTATCCATTTTCCATTATCAATTTGATTGCGTTTAGCAAGCACTTGCTTGCTTCTCTCGTTTTTACGGCAACGCGATAGTATCCCGCCGAAAGTCCGCGATAATTATCGCAGTTTCGTATCATTATGCCGTATTCGGCGAGTTTCTCGTGCAGTCCGGTATCGTTTGAACGGAACAGCAGGAAGTTGGCCTCGCCCGGAAAGACGGTCAGTCCGCAGGCTGCAAGTTCGTCGGATAAGAACCTGCGTTCCTCTGCAATGCGTTTGGCGGTTTCAGTGGTCCAGTCCGGCTCGTGTGCCGCCGCGGCGGCGCACGCCTGCGCGATGACCGACACGTTCCACGGCTGTCCGGCATGGTATAATTTCTCAATCAGCGCCGCGTCCGCCGTCATGCACCAGCCGAAGCGCACACCGGGTACGGCGTACATTTTCGTGTACGCGCGCAGGATAATCAGACCGGGATTGGATTCCAGCAGGTCTTTCCGTGTGTGCCGCTCTGCGTCTGTCAGGAAGTCGTTGAAGCACTCATCCACGACCAGTTTTAGGCCGTTTTCTGTGCATTTTCGGACGATTTCCCGCAGAAGTTCCGGTTGGGCGGTTCGCCCGGTCGGATTGTTCGGATTACAGAGATAAACCGCATCCAAATCCGGTGAAATCTCGTCCAAAATGCGCTCTGTGAGCGCAAAACCGTCCGTTTCCCGCAGATTATGCACCCGAATCTCCGCACCTGAGAGCGTGCGCTCGTACTCCGCAAAGGTCGGTGCGGTGAGCAGTACCTTGCGCGGTTTCAGCACCGCCGCCAATCGGTCGAGCACATCCGCCGCACCGTTGCCGCAGTACAGAAAATCCGGATTGACGCCTTCTCTCGCACCAATCGCCTGCCGCGCGGCGCGGCAAAACGGGTCGGGATACTGCGTGCAGTTATCCACAGCCCTGTGCATGGCCGCGCGTACCGCGTCCGGTATGCCGAACGGATTGATGTTCGCGGACAGGTCGAGCGGCGCGAAGCCGTGGCGGTCGATGTAGGTTTGGATGTCGCCGCCGTGGACATAATTAAGCATTTTTTCATCCTTTCAAATGCGAGTTTTCTCTCCCGCATAGCATCCTAACTTTTTACGATCAGGCGGATTACACAGCACAGCACCAGCGCAAGCACGCTTGCCGCCGTCATCAGATCGACCGCTGCGAGAATATCCGTGCGGTCTACACGGCGCATCGGATCACCGAAGGCGGCTTTTTTAACGATTTTGCCGAAGTAGCTGGGATCGCCGCCGAGCTGGATGTGCAGCGCGCCCGCGCACACAGACTCGGTCTGACCGGCGTTCGGACTCTTGTGTTTGCTGCGGTCACGACGGTAAATCCGCAGCGCGTTTCGGTTATCGAGGTGCAGCATGCCGGCACCGGCGATCATACACAGTGCGGACAGTCTGGCAGGGATAAAGTTGAAAAAATCGTCCATTTTTGCCGAAAACTTGCCGAAATACTCATATTTATCGTTATGATAGCCGACCATGGAATCCAGCGTGTTGACCGCCTTGTACAGCATGCCGAGCGGCGCTCCGCCGATAAGCATGAACACGAGCGGCGAGACCACACCGTCCGTCAGGTTTTCAGCCACGGTCTCGACAGCGGCCTTGATAACGCCCTCCTCGGACAGCTCTGCGGTGTCGCGGCCGACGTACCACGCGATGGCCTTGCGGCCCTCCTCGAGCGACTGCTTGACCGCGCCGTAGACATGATAACCGGCGTCCGCAAGGCTTTTTCGTGCGAAAATCATCCAGCAGAGCAGCGTTTCGGCGGCAAAACCGAGCCAGAAGTTCACATGATACAGCCAGCGCAAAAGGAAAAACGGCACGGCAAAGCTCACGCCGCAGGTGATGAGCCAGAGTACAATTCCAGCGAATGTCAGCGACGCAGGCGTTGCGGGAAAGATGCGGCGCAGCACTTTTTCGGTTCCTGAGATGAGTTTTCCCACCGCACATACCGGATGCGGCAATTTTTTCGGGTCTCCGAGCAGCCAGTCGAGCGCGAAGCCGAGCAGTACGGCAAGGGTTATCGTCATGGTTTTTCTCCTTTGATGAATTGCGGCACACCTGCGATCACGCGCACGACTGCGTCTGCTTTCTGTGCCAAAGCACAACACAGACGACCAACCGCTTCACGCCAGTTTTCGTCCGCACGGTCGATGGGAACGATGCCGCAGCCGATCTCATCGCAGGTGATAACGTGTCCGCACAGCGTATCTGCGAGCGACAGCGGGTCTTTGTCTTCCTTCAGCATTTTCCGCACGATTTCGTGCAGATTTTCAATCCTCGGCAGGTCTGCATACAGGTTTTCGGCAACTTTTCGTTTCCCCTGATATGCCCCGCCAATGATGAGCACGGTCATAAAATCAGTCCTCCAATCGCTGCTGCCGCAAGCGTGATCAATTCCGACAGCGAAATGCAGAATCCTGCCAGGTCTCCGGTTACACCGCCGAACACGCGGCGGCTTATGTGCTCATGCACAGCATACCACGCAACGAGCACGATAACGAGCACTTTCGCCACAGCAAGCGCGTGCGGCATGCGGTATATCCACAATCCGAGAAGCACCGCAAACAGAACAAATTCAGCAACTAACATGCGCGATACCGCGCGTTTATCGCTGTTTTCTGCAAATATGTGTGCAAGTCCGCTGTCTTTCGCGCACGGTGACGCAACCACCTTGCGGCCGCCCATTGCCCGTGCGAAAGCAAATCCTGTGCATGCCAGCGGAAGAAGCACAGGCCGGTCGTAAATCTGGGCAAAACACCCGACCTCGGCCAGCAGGAATGCCATCAGCCAGAGCGGCCCAAACGCGCCAACGTGCGGGTCCTTGAGAATGGCCAGCCGCTTTTCCCGGTTGCCGAACGAGCACAGCGCGTCGCAGGTGTCGCACAGGCCGTCCAGATGAATGCCGCCGGACACTGCCAGAGGAATCAGCGCTGCGATCACAGCGTAAAACACGCCTGCCGCGCCGAAATGCACGCAAAATGCGAACCAGAACCACTCTATCGCACCGATCAGCACACCGATGAGCGGCAGGAAGCCAAGTGCCCACCGCATGGTCTGTTTTTCCCAGTTCACCTGCGGAACAGGTATCGCAGAGTACATTGAGAACGCGACCAAAAGTCCGCTGATTACACTTTTCACGTCTGTTTTCCCTCCTTTACCGGCAGTAAAATTCCGCATACCGATTCATATACCGCGTCTGCTTTCCCAGTTAATTTCTGGTGCAGTTCTCCCAAAATCCGAATATACTGCATGGTCTCCGGCGGATACGGCACGCCGTCCGCAAAGATTTCGTTGGAAACGATAACCAGCGTTTCACAGTATTTCTGCAGATTATCCACGCCTGCAACAATGCTGTCGAACGCCGATCCTGCGCCTGCGCCTTCCGGCGCAAACAGCTCGTTTGCCAGCAGATTGCCCAAATCCTCGAGCAAAATTCCGTCGTATTGCCGAGAGAGCCTGAGATTCGCTAAATCAAGTGTTCTCTCTACCGTAGCAAACCCCTTTCCCGCACGAAGCGCCCGATGCCGCGCAATCCGCGCCTCTGCGGACTTGCCGAACGGCTGCATGGTCGCCAGATATAATCGGCTCTGTGCTTTTTCACACACCAGCCGTTCCGCGTGCTCCGACTTGCCCGAAGCCGCTCCGCCGGTCACTAAAATCAGCATTTTCGCTCCCCTTTCTGAATTAGGCTTGCAATCCGCTCTGATTTTCGATACAATAATTTTATCCGAGTAAGTTGAGGTAAGAAAAAATGGAGCTGCATTACGATATCACCAAACAGGATTTCATTGATTTTAATTTGAATTATTACAACAATAATGCGATTGTTCAACGCAGTATTCGCACCATGAGAATCGCCACTGCGGCTATTGTCATTCTCGGCGGCAGTGCGCTCATGTACTGGCTGCATACGCTCACGCCGGTTTCCATCGCGGTTTACGTTGCGCTCGCTGTCGTCTGCTTCTGGGGTACACCGCGCTATATGCGTCATAAAATGATCAAAAACATCGAGAAAATTCTCAGAAACGCAAAGAACAAGCAGCTTTGCGGACCGAAAACGCTCACGCTGCGTGAAAGCGAATTCGAGCTGTCCGGCGAGAACGAAGATACCGTTTACCAATATTCGGCTGTTCAGCGCACCGCAACCGACGACAAGCATTATTATATTTTTGTTGATGAATTCTCCGCGGTCATTGTGCCGTTCTCAGCGTTTGAAAACGATGCGCAAAAGCAGGAGTTCTACAACAAAATCACTGCAAATATCGCAGATGAAGCCCTGAAATGCTGAAAATCCGAACCGCAAGCACCGAGTTAACGCTCGGTGCTTTTTGCTGCACGCAGCATTCCTGTAAAGAATGCAGGCAGATAGCATTTATCGGCGTTACACACAATATTTATGCAAAGAATTTGTGCTATCTGTCAGACAAACAACTACTTTTGCGGCTGATATGCCTCCATTCCAATGTCCGCGAAGCTCACCATTTCCCGATATGGCGCCAGTGCCAGGTCCAAAAGCGCCACGCCGGCCGCCGCGCCTGTCCCCTCCCCGAGGTGCATGCCCGCCGTCAGGAACGGCCGCTTGCCGAGTGTATCGAGCAGCAAAATGCTCGCCGGTTCGTCTGATCTGTGCGCTGCGACCATAAAATGCACGGACTGCGGACACAATCGCACGGCGAGAAGCGCCGCCGCGCACGAAATCACGCCGTCCAGCACGACCGGAATGCGCTGCGCCGCCGCACCCAGATACAGACCGCACAAACCCGCGATATCCAAACCGCCGACCTTGTGCAGCACATCGATCGAGTCATTCGAGTCGGGTTTGTGAAGCGCCAGCGCCGCCTCGATCACTGCGATTTTTCGCTCCAGCCCGGCCGTTGACAGACCCGCACCGCGTCCTGTGACCGCCGCAGCCTCCGCGCCGGTGAGCGCCGCCGTGACTGCCGCGCTCGTAGTCGTGTTGCCGATTCCCATTTCGCCGCCAATAAGCAGCGAATATCCCTTTTCGGCACACATTTCCGCCATTTTAATGCCGATTTCGACCGCTTCGAGCGCCTCTTTCCGCGTCATGGCAGGCTCATGCGCAAAGTTTGCAGTTCCGCGCCGAACGGCAAATTGCAGCACTTTTTCGCTCTTTATCGGCTGTGCAACACCGATATCGACCGGAAATACATCCATTCCGAGCTGTTTTGCCATCAGACATACGGTGGACTCGCCGCGGCCCATATTTTCCGCGACCGTGGCTGTCACCTCCTGCCCGCACTGCGTCACGCCCTCGGCGACCACGCCGTTGTCCGCGCAGAAAACAACCGCCGCGCGTCTGGAAATATCCGGCACCGGCTGACCGAGAATACCCGCAAGCTGCACAATCGCGTCCTGCAGAAGACCCAGTCCACCGAGCGGCATGGCAATATTTGCAAAACGGTTTCGCGCCGCCGTCATGCTTTTCTCATCCAGCGGCCGGATGGCAGAAATAGTCTGTTCAAGTGTCATTTTCCGCTCCTTTCCGCGCATTTTCGGACAAAATTCGCTGCAATTTCAGTTTTCGCACGGAAATACAAATGCGGAAATCCTGCATAGAGCGTGTCCGACGCAAAGCCGCAGTCCCACGCGCGCCCGTTTGGCTTGACTGCACGAAAATCTGTGCCATTATCCACAGCCTGTGCATAATGGAACTCGTGCACAGGAAATTGTCCACCGGCTTCGCACAGCAGGTTATCACTGTTTGCCGTGAGCGTGACATAGCCGAACGGCTGCAACCTGTGCGTCATGTGCGCCGAAGTCGGCAGCACGCCTGCCATTGCCGCGCCGTCGAGCGACTGCAGCAGATAAAGAAATCCGCCGCATTCTGCAACTGTCGGCAAACCGTTTAGAATCGCTGTTTTGATGGAATCTCGCATGATTTCATTCTCTGAAAGCTGTTTTTCATACAATTCCGGATAGCCGCCGCCAAGGTACAGACCGTCGATATTCTCCGGCAGTCGCTCGTCTGTGAGCGGCGAAAACGGCACAAGCTCTGCCCCCAGTTCACGCAGCACATCGAAGTTATCCTCATAATAGAAGCAGAATGCGCGGTCCTTGGCTACCGCGATCCGCACCGGAAAATCGGTCACACGAGCGAGCGGCATGTGCGTATCGGTCAGCGGTTTCGCCGTCTGTGCTAATGCACACAATGCGTGGAGGTCAATGCCTTCCTCTGCCGCATCCGCGAGCCGATCAATTTTCTCACGCAGGTCGGACAGCTCATCCGCCGTCACCAGACCGAGGTGGCGATCAGGTATTTCGGCCTCCGGAACCGGCGGCAAAAAACCGAGCACAGGCAGCCCCGCTTTCTCTGCGATTTGTTTGTAAAACGAGTACATTCCCGCCGAAACGCCGTTTAAAATCACTCCTGCAAGCGTATTTTCCGCAAATGTGCGGAACCCGTGAATCTGTGCCGCAAGCGACAGCGACTGCCCCTTAGGCCGCACGATCAGCACCGCAGGCGTGCCGGTTGCGCGGGCCAGATGCGCCGCCGAAGCCGTATCCGTCGTACCGGAAACGCCGTCGTAAAAGCCCATGACGCCCTCGATCACGCCGAGACCGTCCGGCTGGATATGCCGCGCAAGCTGACTGCGAATACCGGCCTCATCCTCGAAAAACAGGTCTAAATTGCGGCTCGGAACGCCCAAAACCGCCGTATGGAACATCGGGTCGATGTAGTCCGGACCGCACTTGAACGCGCTGAGTGTTACGCCGCGGCGCTGCAGCGCCCGCAGAATCGCGGTCGTGACCGTCGTCTTGCCGCAGCCGCTGCCGGTGCCCGCAAGCAGCAGTCTTGGTGCATTATTTTGTGTCATTTGCGGCCCTCCCGGACAGAATAAACACCGGATTGTTCGCAGTCAGCATGGTGTACGCGCCGACCGGCTTACCGCGCGTGGCTGCCAGCTGTGTGACCTCGATGTCAGAAAACCCCAATTCTTTCAAGGCCGTCTGCGCCGCAAACAAGGTCTCGAGCGCAATCGCGTTCACGACCACGCGGACTTTCGGATTTTTCTCCCTGGCAAGTGCCAGAATCTCCCGCATTCTGCCGCCGCTCCCGCCGACGAACACGCAGTCCGGTGCCGGAAGGTTGTCCAGTGCCTCCGGCGCAGGTCCTTCAATGATTTTCACATTGTATCCGCCGAGTTTTATGCGGTTTTCGTGCAAGAGCGCGACCGCTTCCGGCTTTCGCTCGACGGCGTAAACCGTGCCGTCGCTGGCCTTGCGCGCCAGCTCGAGCGTGACCGCGCCGGTGCCCGCACCCACGTCCCAGACCGTGTCGGTCGGTCGGACAGTCAGGCGGTTCACCGACACCCACCGAACCTCTTCCTTGGTCATCGGCACCTTTCCGCGCGTGAGCATTTCATCTCGAATCGGTTCGTTTTTGTTCGCCGCACGCGGGTTTTCGATCAGCAGAACCGCTAAATCCGGGCACGAAAGCTGCGCGATCTCCGCGGCTGTGCCGTGCACAATCCGCTCATTTTCCGCGCCGAGATTTTCCCCGAGATGAACGGGCAGCGCGCCCAATCCCGCGTCCATAAGGCTGTTGCAAACCGCCTGCGCGTTGTTCTCGCCGCCGGTCAGCGCAAATGTTGCCGCGTGGTAACTTACGGCACCGAGAATATTTCCTGTGCGACCGTGCAGACTCTTAAAACACAGATTTTCGTATAAAATACCGCATTTCGCGCACATATACTGCATACTGGACAATCCCGGCACGAGTGTTACCCCGCCGTACGGCAGGAGCCGCTCGCGCAGTTTTCCGGCCGCGCTGAAGAATCCCACGTCGCCGGAAACGAGCAGAGCTATGTGCTTTTCTGTGCACTGTATTGCCCGCTCAGCCAGCTCGGAGAACGCGCAGACCTCCGCCTTGGGCGACAGTACCGCCAGCCGTTTTGTCGCGAACACCGCCTCCGCCGTTTCCAACGCGCGAACCGCTTCGCCGGTCAGCGTGTCCGCCGTGCCCATGCCTGCGCCGATGATGGTGAATATGCGCTGCACTTTTTTCGGCTGTAAACCGAGCAAATCCGTGATAAATCTCTGCATTTCCACCTGATTTTTGCCGTTTTCCACACGCGGACGCGCAATGACCAGTACCTTTGCGCCGACCTCCTCGGCTGCCGCGACCTTCTCCGCAAAGCCGCCGGACACGCCGGTGTCCTTGGTCACGAGGATTTTTGCGCCGGTCTCGCGCAGCAGCGCCGCGTTCATCGCCTGCGAAAACGGGCCCTGCATGGCGATGATGTGCGCGCCCGGGAAGCCGAGTGCGGCGCACTTTTCAAGAACCGACGCGGTCGGCAGCACGCGCGGGAACAGGCGCGTTTGGAAATCCTGCACCGCCGTGTACGCTTCCAGTTCTTTACTGCCTGTGGTGAGCAGGACCTTGCCCGGATGCGCGTTCAGCCAGTCAACAGCAGCGGCTGTGTCCAGCACGATTTCGCAGTTCTGATAAGGCAGGGCAGGTCGCAGCAGCCGCTCGTAGCGTGCGCCCGATTTCGCACAGGCCGCCCGCAAATTGTCGGTCACAGCCGCCGCGTACGGATGCGTTGCGTCGATGAGCAGCGTGTCCGAGGTCAATCGCTTTTCCATCTCCCGCTCATCTAAACGGCCCTCGTGAACCGTGATTCCAGCCATCGGCTCCATTACTGCTGCGCCATACTCTGTTGCAACAAAAACCTCCGCCTGCACGTTATTTTTCGACAAAAAACGGCACAAATCATGTCCTTCTGTCGTACCGGAGAAAATCATCAGCTTCATACGCCGCGATACCCCCTCGGCGTGACCATGCGGCCGTCCATCACGCGCGTGCGGCTGTTTCCGACAAACACAGTGGTCAGCATATCGACCTGTGTATCACGCAGCTCACCGAGCGTTGTAAGCGTGCAGCTTTCGCCTTCTCGGCCAATGCTGCGCACCAGACCGCAGACGGTTTCCGGCGGCACGATCTCCAGCAGAATATCGCAGGCTCGGCGCAGATGGTCGGTGCGTTTTTTGCTCGACGGATTGTACAGCACGATGCAGAAATCGCCAGCCGCTGCGCCGCGCAGACGCTGCTCGATCTTGTCCCACGGCGTGAGCAGGTCGGACAGGCTGATGCACGCAAAGTCGCATGTCAGCGGCGAGCCGAGCACGGCGCCGCCCGAGCAGGCCGCCGTGATGCCCGGAATAACCTCGACCTCGAGGTTCGGCTCGTGCTCGCAAAGCTCGAGCAGCAGGCTCGCCATGCCGTACACACCTGCGTCGCCTGACGAAACGACTGCGACCGTATGCCCTTCCTTCGCCGCGTCGCGCGCCGCTGTGCAGCGATCCACCTCACGCGTCATGCCGGTCTGGATGCGCACTTTTCCCTCGATTAATTCTGCAATGAGGTCAAGGTACAGCCCGTACCCCGCCACGCAGTCGCACTGCTCCAGTGCGCGCACCGCGCGCAGCGTCATCTGCTCCTCGCCGCCCGGCCCGATGCCGATGCAATACAGCTTCATGCTTCACCCTCCCGTTCTTCAAACGTCACGCGCCAGTCCGGCACAGCGACAGCCGCCGTCACGCCGTTCTGCGCGAATTTGTGCAAGATAAGTGTGCCGTTCTGTGCTGCGCACACAGCCGCGCGTTCGCACACATTATCGACGCCGACGGTCTGCTGCACGAACGCCGACCGGCTGAATTCGCCTTGTGCGTCCTGCAGCTGCTCGGCCGTAAAGGTACGGAACGGCAGTCTGTGTTTTTCGCAAAACAGCAGCAACCCCGGCTCATTCTGCTTGATATCAATGCTCGCCGCGCCGCAGATCGCCTGCCAGGGCAGTTTTGCCGATGCAAGCGCCGCCTGAACTGTCTGCTCGATGGCATCCGCGCTCGTGCCCTTGCGGCAGCCAATGCCGAGATATGCAATCCGCGGCACGAGATGCAGCGTATGTGCAAACGGCTGTGCGTCTGTGCGAAATCCAATCGTAAACCCGCTTTCCGCGTCTTTTTTGAGGTCAATACGGGCGGGCAGCAGCCCGTCTATCGGAAAATCCGAGCGAACGCCCACGGTTTCCCCTCTGAGCAGCGCACCGGATACATATTTAATATAGTGCGGCTCCAGGACTGCACAGCTGTGTGCTTTTGCCCAGGTGTCCACGGCGAACACCTGCCGACCGTCGGTCGCAGTGGTGAGCACCGGCACAGCCTGCAGACCTTCCGCAAGTGTTTTTGCAATCTCGTTGGCGCCGCCCAGATGTCCGGACAGGAGCGGAATCACGAACTTTCCCTGCTCATCAATGACGATTACCGCCGGATCATAGGCTTTTCCCATCAAATACGGTGCCGCTGCGCGTACCGCGATTCCGGTCGCGCCCACGAACACGATCAGGTCGCAATCGACCATCGCCTGCTGCGCAAAGCGCTTAAGGCTCGTGCCCGAGAGCGACGCATCCACCGTCCGCGCGTACCGCTCACACCGGAAATCCGGCAGGAGTTTTACCGCCTTTTGCACAGTCTGTGCGCCGCACAGGGTAAAGGATACAAATTTTGCGTGCTTCATCGGCTTGCCTCACGAAATTCAGTCGTAAAGGTCGGGTCGTACAGCTTGGAGCGCTCGTACTCGGTGCCGAGGAACCCGCCCACCGTGATGAGCGCGGTCTTGGTAATGCCCTCTCGCGCACCGGCTTCGGCGAGGTCTGCGACCGTTGTCCGCACGACCTTTTCGTCCGGCCAGGTGGCCTTGTACACGATGGCCGCAGGCGTATCCGGCGCATATCCGCCCGCGATCAGCCGCTCGGACAGGCGTGCCAGTTGACCCGCCGACAGGAAGATGACCATGGTAGCTCCGTGTGCCGCGAACGACTCGATCTGCTCCTTTTCGGGCACGGGCGTGCGGCCCTCCATGCGCGTCAGGATGACCGACTGGCTCACGTTCGGCAGTGTGTACTCGGCTTTGAGTGCCGCTGCCGCGCCGCAGAACGAGGACACGCCCGGGCAGACCTCATACGCCAGACCGAGCCTGTCCAGCTCGTCCATCTGCTCTCTATGCGCACCGTACACGCACGGGTCGCCGGTGTGCAGACGCACGACCGTTTTGCCCGCTTTCGCGGCAGGCGCCATCACGGCGATGACCTCCTCGAGCGTCATCTTCGCGCTGTTGTACACCTCGCATCTGTCCTTTTTATAGTCCAAAAGCGCCGGATTGACCAGCGAACCGGCGTAAACGATCACATCTGCCTCGCTCAGCAGACGTGCGCCGCGTACCGTGATCAGGTCGGGCGCCCCCGAGCCTGCACCCACAAAGTAGATCATTCGCTTTGCTCCTTTACCAATATAATAGAGAAATAGCCGCTCGGCTGTTCCAGCTCATCTAAATTTTCGATCAGACGCTGACCGCCCATGCCGACCCGCTCGATCAGTGCCGCGCTGCCGAGTTCGCCGCGCTGCCGGAGCAGTTCGCGGACCTCCAAT
>ENA-OPAH01000636-OPAH01000636.1-human-gut-metagenome-genome-assembly--contig:-NODE-636-length-26684-cov-4.729430_pt1 | contig 26684 bp, 26 predicted proteins | sample MGYA00241050_ERZ501416 | MGnify/ENA primary metagenome ERZ501416 (study PRJEB25962, sample SAMEA2042632) | human gut metagenome | biome: human gut; feature: human-associated habitat; material: faeces... | reverse complement strand
CCCCGTGGCCGTTCTTCCGGCAGGGCACGTAGGTGGCGTCGACCCAGAGGTAGGGGAATCGCATCGCGGGCAGCTGGCGCGACCTGAGGTCCGCCACCTCCGCGTCGAGGGCCGCGCAGATGCGCGAGACGGCGTCCTTCGAGAGCCGGTCGGCCCCCATGCGCTCGAGGACCTTCCCGACCTTCCTGGTGGAGACCCCGAGCGAGTACATCTCCGCCACCGCGCAGATCACCGCCCGGTCCACGCGGCTCCAGCGCTCGACCAGGCCGTCCGGGAAGTAGGTGCCCCGGCGCAGCCTCGGTATCCTGGGCGTGATCGTGCCGACCTGCGTCTCGAGCCGCCTCTCGCGGAACCCGTTCCTCGTGGTCCCGGCCGCCTCGCGGGCGGCGTCGGCCTGGGCGGCCATCATCTCGTTGACGCCCGCCTCGAGCAGGGCCCGGGCGAGGCCGGTCAGGCCCGCGCCGCTCTCCTCGGAGAGCTCGAGCGTCGCGAATGCGTCTTGCGGTACAGTGTCCATTGCGGTCTCCGTTCCCCTGAATCCTTCTCTTGGTCGAAAGAGATTCTAGGTCGGAGGCCGCGCCTACTTCGGGTCTCCCTTACACCACATTTCACGACACGATCCTTCCTGTCGAATCAGATGGGCCGATTGCTGAATATGACCTCCTTTCGGCATTCAACTAGGATCTGAAATACCTCGTCACGACCGAGCCTCTTGGCGCAGCCGCCCGTGAGAACGCACGTGTCGGCCACGTTGCGCAGCGTTTCGTCAGATGCGTCGGAATCCATCTCGGCGAAGCTCGTGGGCAGCCCCATCTCGGAGATGAACGCCTGCAGGCGATTGATGCCTTCGATTGCCTGGGCAAGGTCGTCACCGCAACCGTCAACCGCCCACACCTCGCGCGCCCAGCGGGCAAACTGAGCGGGTGCCTCGGGCGCGAGATGGCGGTAGAGCGCCGGATGGATCACCGCGAGGCCCATGCCGTGGTTGGTGTGCGTGTAAGCACCGTACTGGTGCTGGATCATGTGCGCCTGGAAGTCTGTGACCTTGCCGATCTTGAGCACGCCGTTCTCGGCCATAGCGGAGTCGTAGACGAGCTCGCTGCGGGCGGCGAGGTTCTGGTCGTCTGCGGCGACGATGCGCATGTTGCGGATGACGTTCTTCTGGATGGCGAGGTTCATGTCGTCCGTGACGTTTGCTTCGCGCGGGGCGCCGAAGTAGCTCTCCATACAGTGCGAGAGCGTGTCGAAGGCGCCGCTCATGAACTGCGCGTGCGGCACGGTGAGGGTAAGCGCCGGGTCGAGCGCGGCCCACGTGGGCAGCGCGCCCACGAAGGCGCCCTTCACGTGCGTCGCCTCGTTGGTGATGACGGCGCCGTTGTTCTGCTCGGCACCCGTGCCGGAAAGCGTCACGATGCAGCCCATGGGGATGAATGACGCAGGCATCTTGCCCTGCGCGTGTTCGTAGTCCTCGATATCCTCATCGAGCTTGGCCTGCGCCGAGACGACCTTGCAGCAGTCGAAGACCGAGCCGCCGCCCACGGCCAAGATGAAGTCGACGCCTTCCTCGCGAGCAAGCGCCGCGCCCTCCTGGCACTTCTCGTAGGTGGGATTGGGCATGATGCCCGCAAAGTCCACCACGCGCTTGCCGGCGCCCGTGAGCTTCTCGACTACGTGGTCGTAGACGCCGGTCCGCTTGACCGAGCCTCCGCCGTAGGCGAGAAGGACGGTCTCTCCCATGCCCTCCATCTCGGCGTCGAGCGCTTGGTCCACCGCGCCCTCGCCGAAGTAATTCTTGACCGGGTAGTCATAGGTAAATGCGTTCATCGTTGTTCCTCCTTGCCGCGGAAAGGGAATGGGTCTTTTCCAAGCTAGACGTTGCGGGCCAGCCCGCAGATCATCTCGACGGTCTTGGGGTCGTGGTGGCTGAAGAACGTGCTCTCGCGCTCGTCAAGTGCGGCGATCTGCGCCATCTCGTCGTCGGTCAGCGCGAAGTCGAAGACGTCGAAGTTCTGCTCTATGCGCTCGCGCCGCACGCTCTTGGGGATGCACACGATCCCGCGCTGCAGCTGCCAGCGCAGCGCCACCTGCGCCACGCTCTTGCCGTGAGCCTCGCCGATGGCGGTGAGCACGGGGTTGTGGAAGAGGTCGTTGTGGCCCTCCGCAAACGGCGCCCAGCTCTCCATGGTTACGTTGCGGCTCTCAAGATAGGCCTGATCCTCGTGACGCTGGAAGAAGACGTTGCACTCGATCTGGTCCACGGCGGGCTTCACGTTGGTGAACGCCATGAGGTTGGCCAGGTGGTCGGGGTAGAAGTTCGCTACGCCGATCGCGCGCACCACGCCCTGCTCATAGAGCTCCTCCATGGCGCGCCACGCGCCAAAGATGTCGCCAAAGGGTTGGTGGAAGAGGAAGAGGTCCAGATAGTCCAGGCCCAGGCGCTTGAGGGTCGCGTCAAGGCCGCGCTTGGCGCCCTCGTAGCTCATGTCTGAGAGCCAAAGCTTGCTGGTGACGAACACCTCGTCGCGCGGGATGCCGCTTGCGCGGACGGCGGCCCCCACGGCCTCCTCGTTGCCGTAGCTCGCCGCCGTATCGATGAGGCGGTATCCCACCTCGAGGGCGTTCTCGACAGCGCCCTGGCATTCGGCCGCGTCCGGGATCTGGTACACGCCAAAGCCCAGCTGCGGCATCCTGACGCCGTTGTTGAGGGTTACGTAGTTCACACCTGCCTCCTTCTTGAGGAAATCTGACAGTTTCACCCTACGGCTGCGCACCCGTCCGCAGAAGTCTCCCTTGGTGTGAGGCTTATAACGCTGGGGTGCGTATGGTCTCATAACGCTGGGGTTAGAACCATGCTACCAATGGAGACTTCTGCGAGACCGCTGCGCGGGCCTACGCTCCTTGATAAGGGGGGACCAGCGTGAGTCGAAGAGAAAACAGCGTGGCGACAGCCGAGAAAAACGCAAGCATGGGAGGAATGCTCGCCGCCATCATCGTGGGTACGCTCATGCCCGGCTGCGACACCACGATTGTGGCCATCGGCATCTCTACGCTCATGAAGGCGTTCGGGGTGGATGAGGTTGTCGTCCAGTGGGTCTCCACGGGCTACCTGCTCGCCCTTGCCATCGGCATTCCCGTGGCGGGCTGGCTCGAGCGCCGTCGCGGCGGGCGCTTCTCGTGGATGCTCGGGCTCTGGGTCTTTCTCGCGGGTTCGGTGTGCTGCATCCTCTCGCCCAGCCTGCCCGTCCTCGTGGCCTCGCGCGTGGTCCAGGGCTTTGCCGCGGGCGTGATCATCACGCTCATGACCACGCTGCCCGTGGAGATGGCGCACGCGCGCGGCGTCATCAACGTGGGATCCATCATGTCCACCATCATGCTCCCGCTCTCGTGCGGCCCGATCTTCGGACCCGTCATCGGCGGCATCATCCTCAACTTCCTGAGCTGGCACTGGCTCTTCATCATCAACGTTCCCGTGGTCGTTGCGGCCATCGTGCTTGGCGAGAAGTACGTGGAGGGAGCACCGCGCCCCGCCTCTCTGACGCGGCCCTTTGACCCGGTGGGCTTTGTTCTTGTGGCTACGGGCATCACCCTTCTGCTCTTCGGCCTGACCGAGGTGAGCCAGGGCGGAGACCTCGCCCGCCCGGTGGTGGTGGGGCCGCTCGTGGGCGGCGTGGCGGCTCTCGCACTCTTCGTAGCGTGGCCGCCCACGCGCGACCCGCGCCGCGCCTTCGTCAACGTGACGCTCATGAGGAGGCGCTCGGTTCCCACGGCGTCTGCCGCCATCTTCATGGCGGGCGTGGTGCTCTCCGCCGCTATAGGTGCCGCCGCAGCGCTCACGATGCCCCGAAAGCGATCGGGAAGGTCGTTGTGAGACTGGGGGTTCAGTCATCAGGCAAACGGTCTGCTTCATCAGGCCGCTCTTCGCAATAGCGTGCGGGCTGGCCCCAAGCATGATGAGACGAGAGGGGAGAGACGATATGGAGAAGCGGATTCTTGGAAAAAGCAACATCGAGGTGAGCCCGCTCGGCATGGGCTGCATGGGCATCACGCATGCGAGCGGGGATCCGATGCCCGATGACGAGGCCGTGAGCGTCGTCCGTCAGGCCCACGAGATGGGCTATACCTTCTTTGACACGGCGGAGTGCTACGTTGGCACGTGCGCCGACGGGACCGAGGCGCACAACGAGGACGTGGTGGGCAAGGCGCTCGCGCCCGTGCGCGACGAGGTTGTCATTGCCACCAAGTTTGGCGTCACGCACGCTCCGGACAAGACCATCCTCGTGGACTCGCGTCCCGAGGTCATCCGGTCCTCGGTGGAGGGGAGTCTGCGCCGACTGCGCACCGATCACATTGACCTCTACTACCAGCATCGCATTGACCAAAAGGTCGAGCCCGAGGTCGTCGCCGGCGTCATGGCAGACCTCATCAGCGAGGGAAAGATCCGCGCGTGGGGCATCTCGGAAACGACGGAGGAATATCTGCGACGCGCGGACGCCGTATGCCCCGTCGCGGCCGTTCAGATGCGCTACTCGATGATGGCGCGATGGAACGAAGCCCTGTTCCCCGTGCTCGAGGAGCTGAACGTTGCCTTCGTGGCCTTCTCTCCCATGGCAAACGGCTTCCTGACGGGCGCGTACAGTCATAACACCCGCTTCGAGGGCGCCCAGGATTATCGCGACGGCATGCCGCAGTACACCGAGGAGGGTGAGAGGCGCGCCGAGCCCCTCACGCGATTCGTTCACGAGCTGGCCGGACTGCACGCGGCGACGCCCGCCCAGATCTCCCTTGCCTGGATGCTCGAGAAGAAGCCCTACATCATTCCCATCCCGGGCAGCCGAAAGCCCGAGCGACTGCGCGAGAACCTTGGTGCCGCCGAAGTCAGGCTCTCCATTGACGAGATCGCCAAGGTCGATGAATTGCTTGACGGGCTTGACCTCATGGTCTTCGGTGGACACACGTTGAGGTAGGGAGACATGAGTACAAGGCCCTATGTCATCTGCCACGTCTTTGCCGGGCTCAACGGGCGCATCGAGGGGGCGTACCTTTTCGATTCCGCGGCCTCGCCTGCCCGCGCGGCGTACTCTCGCATGCAGACTGAGCTCGGAGCGGACGCCGTGGCGTACGGAACCGTGACCACAAAGGGCTTCGTCGGGTCGCGCTCCCTTGCGCTCGGCGCCTACGAGAGCGCCCCCGAGGGCGACTTCGTGGCGCCTCACGCCGAGCGATCGTTCTACGTCTCCGTTGACCCCGCCGGGGAGATTGCGTGGGAATCTGCGACGTATCGTCGCAGCGGCCGCGCGGACGCGCACGTCATCGAGGTCCTCACTGAGGTGGCATCGCCAGCGTATCGTAACTATCTGCGAGAGCACGGCGTCTCATACGTGCTTGCCGGCCCGCGCGAGCTTGACCTTCCGCTCGTCTTGCGCAAGCTGCACGAGCTCTTTGGCATCGAGCGCCTGCTCGTGTGTGGTGGCGGCAAGACGGACATGTCGTTTCTTGCCGCAGGTGTGCTTGACGAGCTAAGCCTCGTTCTCTCCCCGACGGTCTCGGGGGAGCTCGGGGCGGCCTCCGTCTTTGACGAGATGCCTCCTTCCTCTGGTGACTCGTACGCGTTTTCGCTCGAGCGTGTCGAGCGCCTTCCTGGCAACGGTCTCCACCTCGTCTATCAGGTGCGGCGATGATGTCGCGCCGCTCATTCCTGTACGCCTGCGGCATCGGGGTCGCCGGGCTTGCGCTTGGGGGCTGCTCCGCCGCGTCACCGGCGCCAAGCGCGCCGGCGGTGCGCTTGGCGCCCGATAGGGTCACGGCGGAGACGCGTCTCTTCGATATCATCGAGAACCCCTTGTTCAAGGGCTTCGGGCGTCTCCTCTTCCCCACGGGCTTCCGCGAGCCCACGGAGGACATGACGCTCGCGGACCTGTCCGACATCCTGCCCTGGTACTCCGAGGTTCACACGAGCACGTCCATCGACATCGTGAGCTATCTGCTCGATCAGCGCGCCGACGGGCGAACGCTCTTCTATGACATCTACTCGGAAGAGGAAAAGGCTGCCGACCCCACGCTCGCCGACACGGGCCTCTTCCGCTTTGCGGCAGAGGGGCTCGCCGATGGCGAGCGGGCGCCCTTCGCCATATGGTGCTCGGGCGGCGGCTTCGCCTACGTGGCTGCCATGCACGACTCGTTCCCGCACTGCCTGCACTTGGCGCGCGCGGGACTCAACGGCTTTGCGATCATCTATCGACCGGACGCCCAGCTCGCCTGCGAAGACCTGGCGCGCGCGGTCTCGTTCGTCTTCGCGCATGCGGACGAGCTTGGTGTCGACATGCAGGGTTACGCAATCGGCGGGGGCTCTGCAGGAGCGCGCATGGCGGCCTATGTGGGCGGATACGGGCCAGCAGCCTTTGGCGGGGATGATGCACCGCAACCGGCGGCGGTGATCATGCAATACACGGGCCATCGTGAGCTTTCCGGTGCCGACCCGGCAACGTATGCCTGCGTAGGTGATCGCGACGGCATCGCGAGCTGGCGCACCATGCAGGCGCGTCTCGAAGCGCTCTCAGCAACGGGCGTACCCACGGAGCTTCATGTGTATGAGGGCCTGCGCCATGGATTCGGGCTTGGGATTGGCACCGTTGCCGAAGGCTGGATTGACGATGCGATCGCGTTCTGGGAGGCGCAGCGATGAACCTAACGAGACGAGCGTTTCTCATGGCTGCGACCGGTGCCGCCACAGCGTTGCTCGCCGGCTGCGCCAATTCGACACGCGAACTGGCCGAGCACGACCGCCGGGACCAAGGCTCTCGCGTTGGCGTCTCGTCGGAAACCAACAACACCGTATCCAAAAACGACCTAGGCGGTGTCCGCGAGCTGGTTGAGCTTGACGTGGACACGGAGGGACTCATGAACCTCAACAACAATCATGTGAGTCCGGATCCCTCGACCGTGGAGGGGACGGTGCTCATAGCCAGGATTCGCCCGCACGAACAACAGCGCCTTTTCCTCTGGGAGGAAGGGCGGGCTCCGGCAACTACAGAAAGCGATGCGGGAGGACAAGACCCCAGGGGCTTCCGACCCTCGGTGACAAGCGTGCCTGCGCCCAACAGAACTAACGTCAAGGGAGCTGTTCTATGGAACGTGCGACTCCTTCTACGACCAGTTTGAGGCGCAGGTCGAGCTTATGGCGGACCTTGGATATACCGTGTACGCCCGCGTGCTCGACGGCTGGCCGCACGGCTTCGGCGCCCTGGGCGGTTGGATTCCCGAGTTCGACGCTTTCATGCAGGAGGCATTTGCGATGCGGTAGCGCGCACGTCTGCTGAGCCTATCTGACCGGGCTCCCGTCGATGAGCACCATCATTTGGTATGTCGACGGTCGCGTGCCGAGGCGGCGCGCATGAGTGCGGAGCCCAGAAGTGCGAAAAGCGCCATGACGCACGTGTGCTCGAGCAGGTAAACCAGTAGCGGGGCGCCGGCGGGAAGCACGAAGGGCATGCGCAGCGTCACGTAATCCCATATATGCAGTGAGAAGAACTCGTAGATGCCAGCGCATGATGCGAGCAGCCACGCGGTAAGCCCCAGCTTCTCAGCAGGTTCCGCTACGTTGCTCGTCAAGCGGTTAAGCGTTTTGGCTGCGTGGAGCCCGGCGTGGAGGGGGAGGATGAGCAGCGCGAGATAGGATGAGCTGAGGTGAGCTGCACGGGCGAGCCCGTCCAGAGGGCGCAGCGCCGGTAAGATACCCGAGAGAACCAGACCGCTCAATGCGAGCAACGCTATAAGGAGCAGAGATGCCGCCGAACACGCTGCGAGAAGAAGGCGTGCGGCGCCCCAGCGCCCCTTCCCGAGCGAGCGGATCCACGTAATGTTGAACCAGAGATGGACGGCGGCCGCGACCGTCATGACGACGCCCAGAAGCGCATGGAAATCCTCTGGTAGCAGCTGGTAGCACATCTGAACCAGAAGCAGGATCGCAAGTGCCACGTCGACCGCGCGGCGCAGCGTCCTTTGCGCTGCGCCCTTTGCTTGACGCGTCATGAGAACAGCCATCCCATGATGTCCTCGTCATGGGCAAAGAGGTAGCCGCCCGCGCCGTGCTGGCTCGTGTCGGCGGCAAAGCCCCGGTCGGTGAAGTAGCTCGTGGGCTTCACGTCGAGCACGACGAGCTCGTCGATTCGGTCCTCGGGGAGCCCCCGCGCGCGGTACGCGTCACAGATGCGGGCGTACGCCTCGCGGGCGGGCTCGGGCCCGTAGTAGTCGTCCTTCTCGCCAATGGCCATGTAGACGGGGACCTCTGCCTGCACGAGCGCCTCGACGTCGCCGTCCCAGCGCGAGATGGTGTGCAGCGCGCGCCGGTAGAGCTCGGGGCGCGTTCCTAAGACGATGGAGATGGTCTCGCCGCCGCCCGAGCATCCGCTCAGGTACACGTGGTCCGCATCGATGCTGTAGGCGCTGAGCAGCCATTCGGTGAGCTCCACCACGTCTGACGCCGATTGCTCGCCCCAGTCGTCGAGCTGGGGCGAGGCCACGACCATGTCGGCGATGTAGTCGTTCGCCACGAAGGGGTAACCCTCCTGAAGATTCGCCCCCACGCCCTGGAAGTAGAGCCCCTCCCAGCCGGGGCAGGCCACGTAGAGCGCATGGGGCACGGACCCGTCGTAGGAATCCGGCACATGGAGCGAGAAGTGCAGCGTCCTGCCCGATGGCGTCTGCAGGGCGTCGTCAACGACGAAGCCGCGGTCTGTCTGCGACCCCTCCGTGAGGACGTAGCCGCCAAGCTCACGGACATCCGCGGCCTCCCCGGGGTCTGAATCGCCACCTCTCGACGCCACCGAATCCTCCACTAAGGAGCATCCGGCAAGAGCAAGGGTCACCGAGGTGGCAAGTGCAAGGAAAGTCCTTCTCGTGACATTCATGCCCCAACCTCTACGAGCCGGTAGGCGCGGCTGCCCAGGCCGATCTGCTCCGCGTGCTCGAGCACGTGCTCGCCGCCCAGGCTTTCGATGCGCTCGATGAGGTCGGCCGAGTCGTCGTCCGAGCTGTAGACGAGGTCGACACAGGCCTGATCGAGTGCCACCGGGTCGGCGCTCGCCAGAATCCCGATGTCGGCCATCTTGGCGGGCGCCGGGTGAGAGTCGCAGTCGCAGTCAACGGAGAGGTGGTTCATCACGTTCACGAAGAGCATGTTGCCGTTCGTGGCGTCCACCACGGACTTCGCCGCCTCAGCCATGCACTCCTGGAAGGCACTCGTGTCGCCGCCCCAGGGGTTGCTGTGGCTCCGGCCGTCCGTGTGGATGAGGCACTTGCCCTCGCGCGACGCCATACCGATGGAGATGTTCTTGAGCGCGCCGCCAAAGCCTGCCATCGCATGACCCTTGAAGTGCGAGAGGACGAGAAACCCGTCGTACTCGGGAAAGTGCGCGCCCACGAGGTTCTCGGTGAGATGGGTGCCGCCCTCGACGGGAATGGAAGTCGAGCCATCCTCGTCCATGATCTGGACCTCGGCGATGTCCGTGTAACCGTGCTCGGCCGCCACCTCCAGGTGGTGCGCGGTCTCGCCGCGCTCGCCGCCGTAGGCGGTGTTGCACTCAACGATGGTGCCGCCTACGGCGTGCACGAGGTCGGCGATGAGCGCCGGGTCGAGCGGGTTGCTCCCGGGCTCACCTGTGGAGAGCTTCACGCCGATGCGCGGGCCGGTGAGGCTCCGTCCGATGGCGGCGTAGACCGCCTGGATGGCCTGCGCGTCGATGGCGCTCGTGAAGTACACGTCGGGAACCGCGGGTGTGCTCCCCGTCGAAGCCTCTTCGGACGTAGCGTGGTCCTCGTGCGCCGTGTCATCGACCGTGCCCTGCGGCATTGCGCCGCCCGCGCAGCCGACCAGGCCTCCCCCGAGTACCAGCCCGCCCGCAGCGAGCGCGGCAGCCTCGATAAAGGACCTGCGTGAAAGATGACTCACGTGCATAGTTCCTCCTTCTAAATGAAATCAAGTCGAAGCCGCAGACTTTCGGCATAGCGAGAAGCGCATCAGCGGCCGCTGTTGGCCTCTTGCAGCTCGGCAAGGGTCACGTGCTCGTTGCGGAAGCGCGCCGCGGGGTTCTTGTCGCCCGCCGCGCAGGCGATGGCGCGCGCGGGGCAGGCGTGCATGCAGGCGAGGCAGGCGTTGCAGCCGAAGCCCGCCTGCGCATTACGGACGGCGCAGCCATTGGTGAGCGCGATGCATCCCGCAGGGCACACGTTGACGCACGACCCGCAGCCGATGCACCTCTCTGGGTCGATGGCCAGGAATCCGCCCAGCTCCGCCGGCTCGCGCGCCGCGTACAGGCAGTTGCCCGTCCCGGTGAAGTATAGGATCATTCGAAACTCCCAGATTGTCAGCGGCCTGCCATCTCCAATTGCTTATGCCAGGCCGAGACCGGCGACCCAATCACGAACCTCGGACTCGTCCGCACTGGACGAGAAGCGCTGGCCCTCCTGCCACTCCCCGCTGCCCGCGGCCTCGGCGAGTAGCTCGCCGCTCTGGCCAAGACCCGAGGAGGAAGAGGTGCAGAACGGGATCACCGTCTTGCCGTCCCAGTCGTTGCCTGAGATGAAGTTGTCGATCGGCCACGCGGCGATGCCCCACCAGATGGGGTAGCCCACGAGCACGGTGTCGTAGTCCTCCCAGCCATCCGGCGTGACCTGCTCGAGCTCGACGTCGCGCAGGCTCTCATTCTCGTGCTCCCGGGTCACGCGGCTGTTGTCGTCGGTCCAGTTGAGGTCGTCGTCGGAGTAGGGCTCCGTGGGCGTCACCTCAAAGAGGTCGGCCCCCAGCTCGTCGGCGATGGCCTGCGCCACGGCGGCGGTGTGACCCTGCGCCGAGTAGTAGGCAACGAGGACGTTGCCGGAAGCGGCGGGCGCGTTGGCGGTGTCCGTCGTGTCTGCGTTGGTGTCACCCGTCGCGGTTGGCTCCTCCTGGGAGCACCCGACGAGTGACGTCGCGCAGAGCGCTGCGGCGAGCAGAAAATTCCTTCTAGTCATTGCAGCCATGGCGTTCCTCCTCTGATGAAAAGGGACAGTCCCTTTTCATCACTCGTTACTCCTGGGCGTCGAAGTCGGGCCTGATCTTGAGGTAGCTCGCGAGTGCCTCCTCGGTCTGCTGGTAGTAGGTCTTGGTGTTGTCGAGCTCGGCGATGCGGGCCATCTCGGCTTCGGTTAGGCGGAAGTCGAAGATGTCCGCGTTGTCGGCGATGTGCACGGGGTTCTTGGAGCCCGGGATGATAGAGGTGCCCATCTGCACATGCCAGCGCAGGATGATCTGGACGGGGCTCTTGTCGTACTTCTCGCCCAGCTCCTCGAACACGGGCTCGGCAAGGAGGCTCGCGTCGCCGTGGCCGAGCGGGTACCATGCCTCGATGACGGTGCCGTAGGGCCCGAGGTAGGCGCGCAGGTCGCGCTGCTGGTGGTAGGGGTGGCACTCCACGGTCACGAGCTGAGGCTTGACCTCTGACGCGGAGCTCATGACCTCGGCGATCTTGTTCTGGGGGAAGTTGGAGAGCCCGAGCGCGCGCACCTTGCCGGCGCTGTAGGCCTCCTCCATCGTGCGCCACGCGGCCAGGTAGTCGCCTACCGGCTGGTGAAGGGTGAGCATGTCGACGTAGTCGAGCCCCAGACGCTGGAGCGTGGCGTCCACCGCCGGCATGCCCGCGTCGTAGACGCTCGGCCAGAGCTTGGTGGAGACGAAGATCTTGTCGCGCGCGATGCCGCTCTTGGCGATGGCACGGCCCACGGCGCGCTCGTTCATGTAGGCGTTGGCGGTGTCGATGTGCTCGTAGCCAGCCGCGAGCGCCGCCGTCGCGGCCGCCTCGGCCTCGGCCGGGGTCATGAGGAAGGTGCCCAAACCCTCAATGGGCATCTCTACGTCGTTGTTGAGCTTCAGATACTCCATGGTCTTCTCCTTAATGGCGACTTTTCGAATACAACGCTACGGCGTTTACTGACGTGCGAGAAGTTCACGTTGGAATGATGGATATAACCATGGGGTATATACGGCACATAATGCGCGACAGGAGGATCGATGTACAACCCACAGCTCGACACCTTCATTCGCGTGGCGGAGGCGGGCAGCTTCTCCAAGGCGGCACAAGAGTCCTTCATCACGCCGACGGCCGTCATCAAGCAGATGAACCTCTTGGAGTCGCGCCTGGGGCTCACCCTCTTCCATCGATCCCATCAGGGGCTCTCGCTCACCAAGGCGGGCGAGAGCCTGCTCGCCGACGCGCGCCACGTCGTGCGGTACTCCCAGGAGTCCGTCGCTCGCGCACGCATGGCGGAGCGCGCCGAGAAGCGCATCGTGCGCGTGGGCGTCTCGCTCATGACGCCGTCGACGTTCATCGCCCGGCTCTGGCCCAAGGTCAAGGAGCGCTGCCCGGGCATGGGCATGCAGGTGGTGACCTTCGAGAACGGGCCGGCGGCTGCGCGCGGGCTCGCGGACCTCGGGCGCGACATGGACGTCGTGGTGGGCGTCTTTGACGACAACTTTCTCGCGGAGCACGAGTGCGCGGGGCTCGAGCTTGCGCGCGAGCCCGTGTGGTGCGCGGTTCCCGAGGGCGACTTGCTTGCCGCGTGCGAGGTGGTGACGTTCGACGCTCTGCGCGGGCGCTCGCTCATGCTCATCCGGCGCGGATGGAACTCGGACATCGACGTGCTGCGAGACCGCATCCGCACCGACTATCCCGACGTGACGGTCGTCGACTTCCCGCAGTACCGCGCAGAGGTCTTTAACCAAGCGGCGAACGAGGAGCTCGCCCTGGCCACGCTGCCGGTCTGGCGCGATGTGCACCCGCTTCTGTACACGCTCCCCACGGACTGGGGCTGCGCGGTCTCGTATGGTCTGCTGCACGCGCCCGACCCTGCCGAGTACGTTGCGGATTTCCTGAAGGCGGTGCGCGAGGTGATTCAGGATGACGATTGGTCGGGGGCCGCCCAACCGATCAATCCCCACGGGCAGCCCCCTGTCAGCTAATCATACCGTGATAGCTTTGAGTTCACTACATCCAGCGGAGTACGGCGCGGACGAGCCAGCGTACCGCCCTAAGCAAGCTCCTCATAGTCCTCCTCCCCAAGCGCTTCGGCGGCGAGTGCCGCGACGTCCCTCATCTCTGGCGTCACCCCCATGTCGGCGCACCGCTCCTCCGGGGGCGCGGACGGGTTCGCCCGCTCGAGGAGCGCATCGACCTTGAGGACCGACCGACCGGTTGTTTCGGGCGAGCTTCGCCGGCACCGCTCTGAGCGGGGCCGGCCGAGCCCGAGAGGAGCCGGAAGAGCATCGTGGCCCTTGCGGGGAAGGCGGGCCCCGTGACAGGCTGCGCGCACGAGGAATAGCCGGCATCCGCCGGCTTCGGCTCGTCGTTATTGGGTTGTCTCTGGATTTTGTCTGATCGGATAGGCACCCGGCCGAGGGGAAGTCGGGCCCTGTTCTGACCACTCGGACTTACTCTTACCCGAGTTAGCCGCTTCATGTGGCGGCATGTCATGCGTCTGAGCTGCTGTTTTCATGCAGCGGCTAGCCGGGTTGCTGCTGGGCTACTCGGAACTACTCGGACTTACTCGGAACTACTCGGACTTACTCTTTCCCGCTCGGCCCTGCAGGGCCCTGGAATCTCGCCGGGCCCTGCAGGCGCCCGATTTCTCGGAAATCAGAACGGCGATTCATGGGGAATCCGAGGACATCGCCTCGGCTCCCGAGCGCATGACTTCGCTCAGCATCTTGATCCCCTGGCTTAGCTCCACCTGCTTCTTAAAGTAGTCGGCATGCTCGAGGAAGCGCTCGCGCAGAGCGTGAAGGCCGGCCGCCTTCTCCGACCTCGCGTCCGCATCGTTGACGATTCTGCCGAAGCAGAGCACGAGCGCGGTGAAGTCGTGGATGACTGGGAAGCGCCTCGTGAGGACGACGAGCTCCCGGTCGATTCCGAGCTCCTCCCTCGCTGCCGTCGCGATGGCGCCGACGGGCTTCTGGAGGCGCTGCCCGATCGTGTTCAGAACGTTGCCGGTGCGCGCAGGCGTTCCAGCATCGAACGGGCTTTGAGCGAGAACCGGCCGAGCCGCCTCGCGGCATCGCTTGCAGCGCGCTTGACATCACGCGGAACGGGTCCATAATGAGCCTTGAAAATCTCAGCGGATTTTTCTGGATGCCGTCACCTTTTCGCCGCTCGCCTGCCTCTGGCAGACGGGCGGCTTTTCTGTACCGACGGCCCCAGCGAGAGAAGGGACATGCCATGACGAACGATCTTCTCGACCTCATCAAAACGCGCCGCAGCGTGCGCGCCTACAAGGCAGATCCCGTGCCCGCCGACCTGCTCGACGCTGTGCTCGAGGCGGGCACCTTCGCGCCCACCGGCGGCGGCCATCAGTCTCCGGTGATCGTGGCGGTGACCGACCCCGGTGCCCGCGAGCGCCTGCGTCGGCTCAACGCCGCCGTCATGGGCAGGGACACCGACCCGTACTACGACGCCCCGGTCATCGTGGTCGTGCTCGCCGACGGCGGGCGCGGCACCTTCGTGGAGGACGGCTCCTGCGTGCTGGAGAACCTCATGCTCGCGGCGCACGCCCTGGGGCTCTCCAGCTGCTGGATCCACCGCGAGCGCGAGATCTTCGACGGCGCTGAGGGCAAGGCGCTCCTCAGGGAGTGGGGCCTGCCCGAGACGCTGCGCGGCGTGGGTGCGATCGCCTTGGGATACGCCGCGGGGCCCGAGGGCGCGGCCGCCCCGCGCAAGGACGGCTATATCGTGCGCATCTAGCAGGTATCGGTCATGCCGGAGGCGCCTGCTCTCCTCGGGGGATGCAAGCTGCTCGGAAGCCGCCGACCGATAGAGGTGTTGAGTTCATTTTTGAGTTCAACTTGGGTGCCCTGAAATCACCTGATTCCGGTGAGAATGGGGAGACGACCGTTGCATCATGTGGACGAGAGGCCATGGAAAGGAGCGATTTGATCGCGAGTGGGAATAGTTGAGGCTCTTCGCGAGGGAGGCCGAGAGCGGTCCCCCTCGTTTTTTCTCGTGTCTTTTCGTTCGTGTCGTTGTTGTGATTTCGTGTGGTATTCGCAAGCCAATTGCCAGGTCTACCTTCGGAAATAATGGGTCTTGCCATGTTGCTTTCGGCATAGACGTCTCTAGTATGCGAGGCACGCGCTCGCCAGCGCGGCGCCGTCCAATCCCGAGAAGTTCGACCCGACGAGAGCCGTGACGATGGGCCCCGCTCCGATGCCGGAGGTCATCACCGCTGCAAGGGTTACCACCGCAGTCCCGCACTATGAATTGCGGCACTGTGCGGTAGATGAGGTGCTGCAATTAGTTGCCCTCCTCGTCGACCGCCTCTATCGTGCGAGACGTTGCGTCAGCGGTTTCGAAACTTTAATATTATGGTTGTTTCGAAACCGGTGAGATTGGAACTCGTATGCCTTGGGTCGAGCGCGCATCGTACCTCGAGCGACTCCGCTCCGTGGAGGGGACAGGCGACATCAAGGTCATAACCGGCGTTCGCCGCTCGGGCAAGTCCGAGCTTATGAAGGCGTTCTCCGCCGAGCTCAAGAAGCGGGACCCTTTGTCAAACAGCCTCTACATCGATCTGCTCGACCTCGACAACGAAGAGCTCCTCGAATATCACGCTCTGCACGACAGGATTGCCAAATCCCACAAGGATGGTGTGCGAAACCGTCTATTCATCGATGAGGTGCAACGGTGCGAGGGCTTCGAGAGGGCAATCAACAGCATTCATGCCCGGGGAGGGTGGGACATCTATCTTACCGGGTCGAATGCGTTCCTTCTGAGTTCCGACCTTGCCACGCTCTTCACCGGCAGGCACCGCGAGATTCATGTTCTGCCGTTCAGTTTCGGTGAGTTCCGCGCATACTTCGGCGAACAGGGGGCCATCGACGAAGAGCTGGACCGCTATATCGAGCGCGGGGGCCTCGCTGGATCCTATGAGTATCGTGACATGGCAGAGTCATACGGCTACACCAGGGACGTCTACAGGACTATCCTCACGCGAGATCTCGTACAGAAGTTCCGTCTGCCCGACACGCTGGTGCTCGAGCGGCTCGCCGAGTACATGATGGACAACACCGGAAACCTTAACTCGCCGAACAGCATCGCCAACACCCTCGACGCAAACAAAGTGTCGACCAACCACGTCACGGTTGGGCGCTACATCTCGCACCTGAGGGACGCCTTCGTCTTCTACGAGGCCAAGCGTTATGACATCAAGGGCAAGAAGTACCTGAGCACGCAGGCGAAGCACTACGTGTGCGACACGGGTATGCGCTACGCGGTGCTCGGCACGCGCAACATGGATTGGGGCCGCATGTACGAGAACTCGGTGTTCTTGGAGCTCATTCGCCGCGGATACGAGACCTACGTGGGAAAGCTCTACCAGAAGGAGGTCGACTTCGTCGTCAAGCGAGGGTCGGAGCAGGTCTACATTCAGGTGAGCGATAACGTAGACGCACCCGAGACGCTCGAGCGCGAGCTCGCTCCTCTGCGTGCGATACGAGATGCCTACCCCAAGGTTCTTATCGCGAGGACACGACACGACGTCTACACGATTGACGGCATCAGGGTGCTCGATCTGGCCCGCTGGCTCATCGGGGAACAGGGATTCTAATATCGGGGGGGCTCCTGCGCCATGATTCGCAAGGGGGGAGGGGTGATGGGGACGGTGACCGCGTGAATCCATCTTGAGTGCATGTGGAATAGGGTAAGTATGGTGGTAAACGGCGAAGCAGAAGATGAAGCGGCCCTCTCACCTGCGCCGACAATTACTGAGTGGGAGTAGGAAATCCGCCAGTTATGGGGGTATAAATCGTCAGTTATGCTGAAAATGCCCCGATAAACCCGATGTTTGCCATGCTGTTCCCGATTAAGGGGTTGGGGCGCGGCGCGCGGCTGGCTTCCGCCGCGCCCGCGCCCGCTCCCGCTAGATTGCCTCGAACTCCCTCAGGACCTTCTCGATGTCCGTCCCCTTGATCTTCTTGAGCGCCTCCTTGAGCGCAAACCGCTCGACCAGCCCGAGCTTCATGTCGGTGATCGGCTTGCCGTCGCGCAGCTTCACGCTCGCCATGAGCAGGTCGCGCACGTCAAAGACGCTGCCCCACACCTCGGGCACGCCGCGGTCAACGTCGCAGAGCGTGTAGACGGCCTCCATGCCCGTGCGCATGGAGTACTCCGTGGTGAAGATGGTGTCGCGCGGGGTCTCGGCAAACTGACCGATGAAGGCAAAGTTGACCGCGCCGTCGGGCACCACGTCGGGACGGTCCCCCGCGGCGCGCGGCATGAAGAACGCCGTGATGTAGGGCATCATGACCGGCACGGTGTTGGCGTGGCGCGCGGCGAGCTCGGCGATGCGGTCCTCGGGAACGCCCATGTGGTAGAGCCACTCCTGGCAGATCTCCTCGCCGGTGCAGTCGCGCATGGGCTTTCTCACGTAGTTGCCGGGCTCGTCGGGGAAGAGGCCGTACACCCAGACGCACAGCTCGCTCTTGGGCTGATCACGGAACTGCTGCTGGCGGTTGAGCGTCCAGCTCATGAGCCAGTTGGAGTCGGTGCAGGTAACGATGCCGCCGGTGACCACGTGGCCGGTGAAGGGGTCGCGCTTGCAGATCGCCTGGATGTAGGGCGGGATCTCGCCGTCGAGGGTCGTCACCGTGGCGCTCATCCACTTGGTCTTCTCGGGATCTCCGCAGAAGGTGTCGGGACGGCCGAAGCTGGGGTCCTGCGCGGCGATGCGGCGCCACATGTCCCAGCCGCCGCCCGGGGCGAGCTCGGGCCTCCACGCGGCGGGCCTGTCCTGTGCCCCCATAGTGGAGTTCTCTACGCAGCCGCCGTTGGTGATGAAGACGAGGTCGTCCTCGGTGAGGTCGATGACCGTGGTCGTGCCGGCGGAGTCACCGCCGTCCGCGGCCGTGCGGCTCAGCACGATGCGCGTCGCGACCTTCTTCTCGGGCGAGCTGTAGGGGTTGCGCGGGAAGGCCTCCTGCTGGATGCGCTGGATGGTGTCCTGTCCGGTGCCGGTGCGCGGACGCACCGGGCCCGCGTCGCCTCCGACGGAGAACCTGACGTCCTCGACCTTCGTGTTGAAGTGGAACTGCACTCCCGCTGCCCTGAGGTACTCGATGAGGGGCAAGATCATCGATTCGTACTGGTTGTACCTGGTGAAGCGCAGGGCCGAGAAGTCCGGCAGCCCGGCGATGTGGTGGATGTAGCGCTTGATGTAGAGCTTCATCTCGAGCGCGGAGTGCCAGTTCTCGAACGCGAACATGGTGCGCCAGTACATCCAGAAGTTGGAGGAGAGCACCTCATCGTCAAAGAAGTCGGTGATGGGACGGTCGTAGAGCTTCTCGTCGGGCGTGAAGAAGAGCTCCATGATCTCCATGGCCGCCTTGTCCGAGAGACCGAACTTCCCGGCGCACCCCGCGTCTTGCCCGCGGTTCTTCGTCGCGCGGCAAAGCGAGTAGTTGGGGTCCTCCTTGTTGAGCCAGTAGTACTCGTCCAGGACGGAGACCCCGGGCGTCTCGATGGAGGGGATGGAGCGGAACAGGTCCCACATCACCTCGAAGTGGTTGTCCATCTCGCGCCCGCCGCGCATGACGTAGCCGAGGCCGGGGATGTCGAGGCCGTCGCACGCGCCGCCAGGAACGCCGTCCTTCTCGAAGATGTGGATGTTCTTGCCCGGCATCTGGGCGTCGCGTACGAGATAGCACGCGGCGGAGAGCGCCGCCAGGCCCGTGCCCACGATGTAGGCACTCTTGTGCTCGATGCCCGCGGGCTTCTTGGGACGAGCGAAGGCCTCGTAGTTGCCGCTTGAGTAGTACATGGTCGCACCTTTCTTACGTGCGCACCGGGCGTGTCCGATGCGTCTGGTTCCATGGTGGGTCCGCGGCGGGCGGCGCACCATGGGCAGAACGGCGCTTCTGTACGGTTTCTTATCAATGCGGCCGGATTGTACAGACGGGCGAGAAGAACGGGCGAGGCTCGCGACGCGTCCCCTATGGCGCGGCGGGTCCCTCCGGCACGCTGCCCTCGCTCCCGGCGACGTAGCCGCCGGGGACCTCGAGCCGGTCGAGCGCGGTCTCGATGGCGCCGTCCGCGACGGTGGCCACCCGCTGCACCAGCTGCTGCGGGTCGTCGCGCATGTCTCGGGCGATCCAGTCCAGAACCGTCCCGATGAGCGCATGGGCGAAGAAGCGCGCGATGAAGTCCCTGTCCTGGTCGTGCACGTGCCTGCGCGCCGCGTGCTCGTCAACCACGTCCTTCACCAGGTCGCTTACCACGGGGACGAGAAACCGCTCCACCTGCTCGCGGCTCATGTCGTGGTAGACGCTCGTGATGAAGGGCTTGTTCTCGCGCAGGGAGAGAAACGTGTCGAGGAGGCCGGTCTGCCAGGTGTCGGCGGTCTTGTTGCCGGCGATGGCCCGTGCGGCGTCCTCCGCGCACGACCACTCGACCAGGTCGTAGATGTCCTGGAAGTGATAGTAGAACGTCATGCGGCTGATGCCGCAGTCGTCGGTGATGTCTGCGATGGTGATCTTGCCCAGGGGCTTTACGAGCAGGAGGCGCTTGAGCGACTCCTCGAGCGCGCGCTTGGTGAGCTTGCTTGACATGGGACCTCCCGGTGGTCGTTTCTCTTCGTATACCCTTGGACGACGGGTGGATGTGCGGGTAACTTCGACTTCAGGGTCGACGACGGGCTCCGTCCTCACGGCGACCCGTTCGCGGCGCAATCTCGCCGGGAGGTTCCGCGCGGAGAATCTACGTGAGCCGCGTCATGGTGAGCCACTGGGAGACGTCGAAGACCCTGCCGGACGTCCAGAGCATGCTGCTCCTCGCCAACCCCTTCGGCACGACGACCGCCAAAGCGAACGGCGACGGGATTGCCGCCCTTCTCGCTGGGCAAAGTTCGGTTGTGGCCGCTTAGGAAAAACGGGTTATGGCAATTGCGGCTCCCGAGCCGCTTAATAATCCGGGGTTGTGGCAGACGGCACTTGGGGAGTGCTTAATAAAACCGAGTTGTGGCGAGAAGAACCCTCATGTTGGCTTAACAATCCGGGGTAATAGCACGGCCCGAGGCCCTTCTCGTCTGGCGAAGAGCGGGACAACCCCGGATTCCTAAGCGTCCGTACGACTCGGTTTGCCATAACTCCAGATTCTTAAGCGGCCATGGAGGGCGCGGTTTGCCGCCAGCCATTCGGGGGTCTTGGGAGGTGCTGGGTGGCCCAGGGCCTCGCACACGCGATCCATGAACCTGATGCTGCTCTCCCAGTCGTTCAGCTCGTCGCAGGTCACCTCAAGAACGCGCACGTCAGGATGGGCGATCCGGTCAAACGGTTCTGCCGGCGTAGGCAAGGCGCCTAGCCCTGAGGGCGCATCGGCAGTTGGGACCCCGCGGCAGCCATCTACGCTCCGTTCATCGGGCCGCCCTCCTTCGGGCGATGCCCTCTAGGAAGTCACGCAGGCGCGCGGCGTTAGCCTCTTTCTCGGTCATGTCGAGTGTTATCATTTCGGCTCCAGTTGTCCGTTACCTGGCGGCGCGCCGCTTCTGCCTTCCTGAGTTCACCTTCATCGTTCCGTAATGCGTGAAGGGAGACAAACGGGCGACGTTCCCGCTTTTGGCCCTCGACCTGGAGTGACGCTCCGCCCGCCGCCCCGTGGGGGGCTTCGGCGGAGAGCGCTCCCGTCACGCGCCTTGAGATGTTCGCCCCGGGTATCATGGCGTCAGACAACCTCTCCTGAGGAGGCGCGCATGACGTCTTTCCTCTAGCCGACGAGCCTGACAGCAGCGTGGGCTGCGACCCCGCGCGCTACGCCCGCGTGGCCGCCGCCTACGCGGCCATTCGCATCGACTGCGTGGCCCATGGGGAGTAGGTGGGCAATCTGAAGGCGAGGGGGGTTGCCCGCCGGCGGTGCCTCATGACGTGGGCCCTGCCCTGGGCTTCATGCCGTTCGTTGCGGTTCCCCTGCTGCTCGGGCTTGCGTTCGGGGCTCTCCGTGCCGTCCCTGACGTGCTTCACCCCCTCCGTGACGAGGATCTTGGGGCCCAAGCTCACGCGGGGGCTGCCCATAACGGCGCACGGACCTACCACGATGGCAAGCGGATTATGTTCGAGCCGATCGACAATGCCCTCTTTGGCGATTTCATGCGCTTGCTCGCCATTAAGCGGCGCTCAAACCGCAAGCCTTCCCGCTAACCCCTCAGCGCGTCGTCCCTAATCGCGCTTCGTATCGTGTCGATTGAGTGGCCACCGTCGTTCGTGAGACCGCACTTGCTTTCACCTGCTCAGGCACCCTTCCATATCTGGGTCAACGGGGTAGCCTTGTTCTCGAAAGCCAAGGGAAAGCGAGGTTCCATGTCAGGTAGGTTCGAGCGCTTCGAGAGTCTTTCCGAGGACCGCAGGCGCGCCGTCGTTGACGCGGCGGTCGAGGTGTTCGGAGGCGATGACTACGCCTGCGCGTCCACGGCGGACATAGCGAGGCGCGCGGGCGTGTCGAAGAGCCAGCTCTTCTTCTACTTCAAGAACAAAAGGGACCTCTACCTCTACGTCCTCACAGCGGTCACCAGACGCGTGGCCGACGCGGTGGTCGACGAGCGCTGGTACCAGATTGACGACTTCTTCGAGATCATGCGCTACGCCGCGACTCGGAAGGCCGCCCTCGTCAGACTGAGCCCGCGCATCATGAACTTCTTCGTCCGGGCGTTCTATCCCGGTCACAGAGACGTTTCCGGGGTGCTCGACGCCTTCATGACAGATTCCGTGCCAATCATGGTGCGAACGTACCTGGGCCATGTGCACTGGGAGCGCTTTCGGGAGGACGTCGATCCCATGCGGGTGGTGCGCATGCTCGTATGGTGCGGAGACGGCTATCTCCACGAACGGCTGCGCGGTGGAGGGGCGTTCGATATGGGGGAGATGCTCTCTGAGTTTCTCGTCTGGCTCGACTGGCTCAAGAGGGCTACGTACAAGGGGGAGTACCTATGACTGCGAACGGGGCGGGGCCTGCGATTCGCGTGCGCGGGCTCACGAAGGACTACGGGCGAGGCCGTGGCGTCTTCGACGTCAGCCTTGAGGTGGCTGCGGGAGAAGTGCTTGGGTTTCTCGGCCCTAACGGGGCCGGGAAAACGGTGACGATGCGCCACCTCATGGGATTTATCAAGCCGCAGAAAGGAATGGTTCAGATTCTCGGGCACGACTGCTTTCGGGAGCGCCCGCAGGTGCAGGCCAGCTTAGGTTACCTGCCCGGCGAGGGCGCCTGCATGCAGGAGATGACGGCGCGGTCCTTCCTCGACCTCATGGCGGGGATGCGGGGCATGCGTGACCGCTCTCGGATGCTGGAGATCGCCGATGTCTTTGAGCTGGACCTCGGTGCGCGGATCGGCGGGATGTCCAAGGGCAACCGGCAGAAGGTCGCGATCGTAGCGGCGTTCATGGCGCGCCCAGACGTGCTCCTGCTCGACGAGCCGACGAGTGGTCTTGACCCGCTCATGCAGGAGCGCTTCCTCGACCTCGTGGCGGAGGAGCGAGCGCGGGGAGCCGCCGTCCTGCTCTCCTCGCACATCTTCGAGGAGGTCGGGCGTGCGTGCGACCGGGTGGCGTTCATCCGCGCGGGACGGGTGGCCATGACCTGCACCATGGATGAGGTGCGCTTGATGCGCGGTCGCGGCTACTCGGTCGAGTTCTCGAGCGCGGCCGAGCGCTCGCGCTGGGAGCTTGCCCACGGTGCCGAGCCTGCGGAGGGGGACGCCTGCGGGGTCGAGCTTGGTGACGTGCGCGACGTGAACGCCCTCATCCGCGAGCTCTCCTCCTACGACGTGGCCTCGGTTACGTCCCGCGAGCAGACGCTCGAGGAGCTGTTCCTGCACCTGTACGAGGGCGTCGAGCTCTCGCGGCAAAGCTAGGGGGTTCCGATGATCCTTCCTCTTTTCAGGCACGAGCTGCGCTCCTGCCTGCTTCCGACCGCAATCATCGCCGCAGTGGTGATTCTCTACGCCTGCGTCATCATCGGCATGTACGATCCCGAGCTCGGTGAGTCGCTTACCCTCATGCGCGATGCCATGCCTGAGCTCTTTGCCGCCTTCGGCATGGCCGACCAGGGGACGACGCTTCTGGAGTTCGTCGTCAACTACCTGCACGGCTTTTTGCTCGTGGTGCTTCCCCTCGTTCTCGTGGCGGTGCTCACCAGTCGGCTCGTGGTCCGTCACGTCGAGCGCGGCAGCATCGCCTACCTGCTCGCGCAGCCCGTAGGGCGCACGCGTCTCATGCTCTCGCAAGCGTGCGTTCTCATTCTCTGCCTCGTTCTTCTCGCGGTGGCGCTCACTGCGTTCGAGCTGGCTACGGCCCATGTCATGTTCCCCGGCGAGCTCGTTACCTCCGATCTCGTCGCCGTCAACGTGGCCACGTTCTGTCTGTGGCTGTTCCTCTCCGGCATGTGCTGGGCGGGGGCCTGTGCCTTCCCGAACGTCTCTGCCGCGAGGTGGGCGGGCGTTGCCGTGTGCACGCTCTTCGTCCTTGTCCAGATGCTCTCGGGGATGGGAGACGAGCTTGCCTGGCTCGCCGACGTCACGCCTCTCTCGCTCCTCGACCCCCTCGGGGTCGCCTCGGGGGAGGTTGGCGCCGTCTTGGGCACGGCCGCTCTTGCCGTCTTGGGTGTCGTGCTCTCCTCTCTGGGGATCGTCGCCTTTTCTCGACGTGATCTGAGCGTGTAGGGGCTGATCTGAGACAGCTTGCCGACCTTCCATCGGGAGCTCCCGCGTCCGACCGGCCCCCTCGGCCCGCGCCGACCTCCCTGCCATGCGATACGATTGGGTAAGCGCCGACTCCCGCGCGGCGCGGGAATCGAGGAGGTTTGGCCGACGTCTCATGGAAAGCGTGCGCGTCATAAAGGTTTTTCTCGCCTCGCCGATGGACCTCGCCGAGGAGCGGGCCGTCTTCAGGAGGGTTCTCGACCGCATCAGCGACCGCTTTGGGCGGCGGCTGGGAGCTCGCTACGACGTCGTGTGCTGGGAGAGGGACGTGCATCCGGACTGCGCGGACGACGCCCAGGACGTCGTGAACCGGCAGGTCCCGCTTGACTACGACGTCTTTGTTGCGCTCTTCCGCCAGCGCCTCGGCACCCCCACGCACCGTGCCCCCTCGGGGACCGTCGAGGAGTACGAGCGCGCGCTCGTCTACCGCGCCGCCCGTCCCGACGTCTCCATCATGTGCTACTTCCTGGGCGACGAGGGAGGCGAGGAGATCGGGGGCCTCAAGGCTCGAATGGCGGCCGACGGCGTGCTGTTCCACGAGGCCCTCACGAGGGAGAAGTTCGAGGACGCGGTCTTTGGCCACTTCACCGACCTCCTCCTGGAGAGGGTTCAGGTGGGGAGGGGCCCGAGCGACCTCAGGCCGGACCGCTCCGACGTTGCGAGGTCGGTCTCCGTCGCGCTGCTCGACGAGCGTGACCGCGTGCTCATACTCCGTCGCCCGCCCGACGCCAAGGTAGCCCCGGGTCTCTGGCAGCTGCCCGGCGGCAAGATGGACGCGGGGGAGGCTCCCGTGGAGACGGCGGTGCGCGAGGTCGGGGAGGAGCTGGGCTTTGAGCTGAGCCCCGACGACCTCACGTTTGTGAGGACCTTCCACTCGACGTCGATCGGGAAGGGCCGCCCGCGTCCGTTTGACATGTACCTCTACCTCTACGAGCCGCGCCTCGAGGCGGGCGCGGTGCCGACGCTCAGCTCGGAGTCGGACGCCTTCGAGTGGATCGACCTCACGAGGTTCCACCTCTTTGACGGGGCGTTTCTCGGGACGAACCTGGCCATGCTGCGCGTCTTGTGGCGCGAGCTGTGCCTCACCCGGGTTCTGGGTGCCGTCCTCGAGCACTGCGAGCGCTCGGGGTCCCTCGAGCTTCCCCGGGTGCTTCCCGGGGTCTCGGACGAGCGTCTGGCGCAGACCTACGCCACGCTCTCGCTGCTCGGGCTCGCCGAGGTGGGCCGCGGCGCCCGCATGACGGGCGCGACCTCGCTCAAGGTCCTCGCGGCGCTCTGCGACCTATCCCGTTCTGACGGCTCGGTTTTCGACGACTCGCACATCGACGTCGTGTCCCGGTTCGGCCTGGGGGACGCGGACTGCAGGCTGCTCCGTGACCACTTCGAGCGCGCGCTCTACTCCCACGAGTCACTGCTCGTCTCGCTCTCGTGCAAGACGCAGACGAGAAACAGCGTGCGCGACGTCTGCGACGTCCTTCTGTTCGGCCGTCTTGACGAGCGCCTGTACCTGCTGCTCAGGTGGGACTTCCACGCAGGCAAGTACCAGATGTTCGCGTCGGGCACCCCCGCTCCCGGGAGTGCGTCGTTCCGCGAGCGCGCGGACCACGTGGTCGCGCGCCGGCTGGACAGCTCGGTCTGCAGGCAGCTCGACCACCTGCTCGCAAAGAGCTTCACGACCTACCACCTGAGCGCGGGGAGCGTCGACGACGACCCCATCCTGCGTCGCTACGACGTCGACGTCTCCGCCTCCTCGGTCAGGGCCGGAAGGGAGGGGGACTTCCTCCGCGCGGTCCGAAACGTCAACAGGGCCGCGCGGCTCGCCCTGGAGTTTGGCTGGAGCTTCTCGTCAGGCGAGCTCAAGGAGCTGGGGTACTTCTCGTGGTGCGCCCTCGACGACCTCCTGGAGTGCGCCACGGAGTACCGGGGCCGCCCGGTGCGCGGCTTTGCGGAGATCATGCAGCACCTCAGCACGGCGGAGGTCGTGCGCCTCGCGTCCCGCCCGGTGGCGCTCGAGCCTGCGGACCTCGACGACGACCTCGACGTCTGCATCGAGTTCGCACGGGCCAAGCGGGCCTAGGGCAACCCGGGCCCGGCCGCGCGCGAGACCCCCTGCCCGCCCCTTTGCCCCGCGAGGTCCATACGGCTATCCTTATCCACTCATGCACCCAACCGAGGGAGCCTACATGGACATCATCGCCACGCTCGCGGAGGAGCTTGGGCTCAAGCCCGCCGCGGTCCAGGCCGCCGTCGACCTCATCGACGAGGGGAACACCATCCCCTTCATCGCGCGATACCGCAAGGAGGCGACGGGCGGCATGGACGACGTCGCCCTGCGCGCGCTCGACGAGCGCCTCGCCTACCTGCGCAACCTGGAGCAGCGCAAGGAGGACGTCATCGTTCTCATCAACGCCCAGGGCAAGCTCACCCCCGAGCTCGAGGCGGAGATTCGCGCGGCCACCCAGCTCCAGCGCGTCGAGGACCTCTACAAGCCCTATCGCAAGAAGCGCATGACCCGCGCCCAGAAGGCCCGCGAGGCGGGGCTCGAACCGCTCGCCAACATGATCATCATGCAGGTCACGCCCAAGAAGGGCGGCCCGCTCGAGGCGGCTGCCGCCTACGTCACGCCCGAGGCCGCCAAGGCCGGGTTCGACACGCCGGAGAAGGCGCTCGCCGGGGCGGCAGACATCGTGGCCGAGACGGTGGCGGAGGACGCCGAGAACGTGGCCGACCTGCGAGCCTTCACCGAGGGCACGGCCGAGATCGTCTCCGTTGCGGTTGACGCGGGCGAGAAGACCCCCTACGAGCCCTACTACGACTTCGCCGAGCCGGCGCGCAAGATCCCCAACCACCGCGTCCTGGCCATCGACCGCGGCGAGCGGGAGGAGAAGCTCCGCGTGCGCGTGCGGGTGGACGTGGAGGCGGCCGTG
>ENA-OPAH01000627-OPAH01000627.1-human-gut-metagenome-genome-assembly--contig:-NODE-627-length-26843-cov-2.471629_pt1 | contig 26843 bp, 31 predicted proteins | sample MGYA00241050_ERZ501416 | MGnify/ENA primary metagenome ERZ501416 (study PRJEB25962, sample SAMEA2042632) | human gut metagenome | biome: human gut; feature: human-associated habitat; material: faeces... | reverse complement strand
TTCTTTTTCCAGAATCTGTTCTTTGATCTCCTTGGAAATAACTGCCTGGAAATCATCCTGGCTAAGTGACCCGCCAAACTCTTTGGAGTAATACTCGTATGTTGGTACTGGGCCAGCCATGACTATTCACCGGCTACCGTTACAACGCATGCTGCAGAAGTCTTATCTCTTACGGTTGCAGTGATATTGGTAGAACCAGCAGCTACACCAGTTACTAGGCCAGTATCAGGATCTACGGTTGCCTTGTCTGGGGCAGAAGATGCGAAGGTTGCCTTGCCAGCTTCTGCTGGAATTACCGTAGCACTAAGTTGCTTGGTTTCCTCAACGCCAAGAGACATGGTCTTCTGGGAAAGCGTTACGGATTCAGCTGGCTTAGCACCGATAGATCCAACAACTACCCAGTCAAGCAGCTCGGCGTACAGGGCAATGCCGCAAATTGCCGTAGTTTCGGTAGTCATGTTCTTGTAGGTAGTGTCGTGATGAACGCCTACATAACCAGTCTCGTCGGTTGTAAAATCAAATGCCTTAGCAATATCGGAATTGCGAGGATTGGTGTAGTAGAGGATAAGATTGTTCTTCGCAGTACCATAAACCATACCGCGCTCTACGCCAGAGTAAACGAGCACGTCATAGAGGCCCAAGAAGTTCTTGATATAAGTCATACCGAAGACGGTCTGTACCGTTACTTCGGTATCTTCAAGGTAGCTCGCGATATCAAGAGGGTTAACCATGTAGATAAGATCAGCGTCTGCTACATCGTAATCCTCGGTGATTACCTTAAGCTGGCCCCAAGTCTGAGCAAGTGCACCCTTAAGACCTACGCCAGTTGCACGACCAGTACCAGTAGGCAGGAAGTCAAAGAAAGACTGCTTAATGGTGCCCTGAATCTGGCGAACCATCTTATCGTCGGTATCGGTTACTGCCTGCTCATAACCCTTGTCGTTAATAGCTTCAAGGGAAGTTACCTTGCGGTATTTTTTGACATCAAGTTCGAAGGTATCAGCTACCTCGGTTTCGTAGTGAGACAGAGGGATATCTTCGCCTTCTCCTACCGTGCCGTCTTCAAGCTCTCCTACTACCTTGTAGACCTTAATTACCTGGCCTGGTACCTTTTCGATCTTGCGGGTAAGGCCAAGTACTTCCTGAAGTACGCGAATGCCTTCAGTAAACTGAGAAACAAAGTCAATCTCAGATACCTTAGCGAAGTCTTCAGCTTTCTGAAGTCCAGTTTCTGCTGACATGTGTGTTCCTTTCTATTCAAATAAATCTTGGTTTTCGGCAATCAAGCGACGTCGTTCTTGCGGGTCTTTGATTGCGACAATTTCAGCTTTGGTGATCTTCTTGCCAGCCCCACCAGGCGTACCTGCGCTTGATAACGTCTGTGTGTTCGTTGCTTCTTTCTGGAACAAATAGGGATAAGACTCAGCTAGTTTGGCGGTATCCAAGCCAGAGATATGGCCATCCTTGGCTACTTCGATTTCGTTCATGTCGAGATGGGCGATAACAGCAACCGTGTCGCTGCATCCTGCAGCTAAAAGTGCATTGGTAACAGTCAGCATCTTTTCACGTGCTGCCCAGTCGCTTGCAGCCTTGTCAGATGCGGCTTTCGCTTTTTCCTGGGCTTCCTTTACCGCTGCGTTTACATCATCCTGGCTTAGCGCTTTTTCCAGATCAGCGTTGAGCGAAGCTTCGCGATCCTTAGAGGCTTTTAATTGCTCTTCAAGATCCTTAATGCGTGCCTCATACGATTCACGCTTTTGCTTCTGACCTTCATCTGGCTGACCTTTAGGGCCGCCTTGTTGTGCACCATTGTCTGGTGAGGGATTGGTGCTTTGCTGTCCTGGATCGCCAGCACCCTGCTGTGTGCCGTTGTCTGTATCTGCCATATTTGCTCCTTCCATCGAGTTTGATTCGGGCTTCTCTGCCCGCTTGGTGGTGCCACTCTTCGCTTGTGGCGTGCGAGGTGAGCCTCTTCGCTTGGCTCTTGCGATGGTTGGAGTATCTATGCGGTGTCACTCGGTATGCTCTTCTGGACTTTCTTCAGGAGCGTTGAAGTGTTCGCCGCATTCATTGGTTGGATGTAACAGCGGGCGAACTTGGATAATCTCGTCATTGCTTAGTGCCCATGTCTCAGGAGGGAAACGACGGCACTCTACTAAACCATCTTCATTGGGCTCGGTGGCAAATAGACATGTTGCACAAGTTAGGTGTTCTGGAAGTTGTTTGTTCAAACTAATCAGCAACCATTGAAATTACGTGAAGGATAAGGCAGATAGTAGATCCAATACAGATTCCCAATGCTAAAGCTGATCGTTCCCATGCGCCTTCTGGATCAGTGAGCTTTTCGATAAGATTTTTCATGTCAAGTCCTCCCTAATTTGATAGGAGAAGAATCGTGGATGTGTCACTGGTTATTTCGATTGTTATGGCTGTGATTGCTATTTGCGCAGCGGTATTTTCGTGTTGGCAGGCACGTATAGCTAAAGCAACATTTAAGAAGACGTTTAGTCCTTGCGTTATTGCGTATTTAGAACCTGCTCCTTCAGCTGGACTTGCTTGCCATCTTGTGGTGAAGAACATAGGCACGGAGCCAGCTACAGAAATAAAAATGATGGCAAGTAAAAATCTACCTGTTGATCCGAAATTAAAAGATATCGTTACAGATTTTTTAGATCAGGAAATTGCTTTTCTTGAGCCAGGAGGAGTTAGAAGAACATTTATTGGATCATTTCCTATATTAATAGAATTACAAAACGAAGATGCTTTAGTCACTATTACAACCAAAGAGTCTGGCAGCAGTACTTATCCAATTAACGTACATTCATTTACTGCGACGGTTAAGGATTCAACTAATATTGAGATGTCTCTTGCTAAGATTGCAAAATCACTAGATAAACTAATAAAAAAATAACCCCGCTTAATGCGAGGTCGCGTCTTAACTTTCAACCCTTTGGCGAGTCTCTTTGTCTTTTAACCATATTGCGTATAAATGCTTATCCAGCACGCGTTTAGCTGCTTCATCATCTGATTCATTTTTGTGCTTCCCTCTGTGCACAATAGCGAGAGCATACAAATAATCAGGGTCTTCGTTTATGTAATACGCGTTCTTTTCCATGAATTAATTATACCCTCTTAAAGCTATACTTAAATCCATATTTTGAAGAGTTATCTAGAAGCCAAGAATGCATAAAACGCCTGATAGAAATAAGGTCTTTACCATACTTATCAAGTGCATCGAAAAAAGCATCTTCGTATGCTTTTACGAACGTTCGAGGCTTAGTTTTTTGGTTGGGAATAAGCGAGTAAGTTCCTTCACGGCATACAGCATGTAATCCTAAAATCCCTGAGTCAGCTAAGAAAAATACATCGCTAAGCGAAAATGTTCCACCGTATTCATCAGGATGAGTATGAGCAAAAGAAAGATCAGACCATTTGTATCCATTAGGTTTTGTGAACTCTATCGAATGGCTCTCTTTTCCATCAATGAACAAAATATCGTTTCCATCTTTGTCAAAAGCCATGCCTACTTCACGACCTGTAGTACCGCGATATTTTCTTTCAAATGAAGACAAATCTTCTATCCTGTAGCCGCTCCGTGTTCCTCTGCTCCAAAATGAATAGTTCTTCAGCGCCCTAGGCTGGCTACTTACGCCATAGGCTTTCTCACGGTTGTACAAGCGCACCAGCTTGTTGTCTTTGCAATGCTTGTTTAGCATGCGCTGTTGCTTACCAAGCACGAGACGCTTCTGCACGTAGGTAGGACTTTCTAAGCCGAGGCCAGCACGTTCTAAACCAACTATCTCGCGCTTGGTCTTGCGAATTCTGCGTTCAAGCTCTCGCTGGCGCTGCAGATCTGCGTAGTATTCGTCGCTACTCTTGCCGTACTTTTCTTGTGCTGCTTTAAACTCTCTGTCGGGAAGTTCGGTAATCCCAGGAAAGAACGGGTATAGTCCGTGCCTGCAGTTGACACCTTTTAGTCTATCTCCAAGTGCTACGTTGGGCCCACGCAGACCTTCGTAACCTGTTAATACATAAAAGTCTGGGTAAGTGGTGCCATTCACTGTTTTTTCGCCTGACATGCAGCCTGGCAGACCTTGCCACTTGGCATGCGAAGGACGTGCGCCGAAGTGCGCAGAAGTAATCGCAAATTCATGGCCATAGCTTTGCATAGCTTCCAGCGACATCTGTCCGCCTACTTGGCTTACCTGACTTACAATGTGGCGTCGCAAGGCGACATCGGCCATGTTTGATACAGTGGCTTTCCCATTGCGCCCATAATCAATGACCATGATGCCAGCGTTCATCAGGTCAACAACACCATCGGCGAGCGCCTTTTCGGCTGGCTTGGTGCCGAGCACTACTGCGTTAATGGCATCCTGAGATACCTGATACCACTTAGTTTCAGCCTGTTGCTCCATTAAGATATTTTGCCTGCGTACAATATCGGCAATCTGATCGGCAGTAGTTTTAGCTAGTGCGGAAAAGTGGGCGGTAGCCCCCATAGAAAAGTATGCTTCAGCAACGTCGGCTTGTTCTTGGCCATAGATCTTTTTTAGTTGATCTAGATCTGCTGCTGCTGATTCGTTGAGTGTCTTCTCAATTTCATCATGCACTTCATCGCTGATTGCATCCTGGTATTTTGCGAGGATTGTCTGTGCTTGCCCAGGAAAGATTTCGGCAAGTTGTTGCAAGGCTGCTTCATCCCCGAGTTTTGCAAAGGATTGTGCAAGATGATCGACCATAAGATCGCTCATATCCTGCACGTATCTCTCTTGGGTTCCGTGCAGGATTGCTTCTACTAAATCGTCGATCTGTTTTTCTGTAAGCGCCATGTTTTAGGCCTCAATAGGAATGTTTAGCGCGCTATCATCGTTGACACCTTGTACTGCTTTAGCTTCTCCTTCGGTGTACCCTTGCCAACGCACCATATAACGCCATGGTTCCAAGAGCCCCGCTGCCACATCTGCTCGGTCGCGTTCACGCAGGCTGTCATCGTCTTGCATGATGGAATCGCCTAAGACTACATTTACCTGCCCTGCAATATCCTCAAGTTTCATGGTACCTAGCTCGCGATAGATGCCGCACGCTGCCGTAAGTAAGGACTGAATAGCAGGCTTGATAATGTGCTCGTGGCGTCGCACGGCACGCATCATCTCCGAATTGTCTGCAGCTACCTGTTTGGCGGTAGTGATGCCGCCTTGATCATCAAGCGCGTAAGCTTTAATACCAAAGCCAATACGCTTACCTAGCATCTGCAGGGCAGTCGATAGCGCTTCGCGGTTTTCATCTACGCGAAGGGACGGATTGTATTCGTACACGCCCATCTTGTTATCATAGGTATTGCTTTTTACGCCCAGGAAGAATCGCTTGCCGGAAAGCATGGGAACCTGCGCATTACCGTACTCATCTTTGGTGAGCATCGATTCAGGCAGCGCTAACAACTTGCGGCCCATGATCAAATCGTCACCCATGTTGTTAAACGCTAAATCTACAGTCTGCAGCGCATCAATGGCATCATGGAACAAGGCTACTCCCATTGGGCTGTAGTCCCAGTAAGGATTGTCAAAGGCGAGTCTGATCAAGCTAAAGGTTGGGTATGGTTGTTTAGTATTAACGCTGGTATTTCCATCTAAATACCCCGACGGCACAAACTGCTTTCCCGTGTCATCGAAGAAGCCGCAATAGATTTGATAATTGCCATCGTCACCGCGCTGGTGCACTTCGATCTGGCTGCACTTCTTGCCATGAATATAGACGGTGGCCAAGAATGCGCAATCTATACAATCGTCTGCTTCCCAGGATAGTGGGATGATGGAGCGCGCGTCATAGCGCATCGGGCGAACCTTAAGCATTGGCGACTTACCCGTCTCGGTGAATCCTGAAACATGAAGTGCCCATGCAGCGGTGCCAGTAGAACACATGCGACCAATAGCTAAGGGTGCTCGATCATGCCACATGGTTATGTCTAACCACTGATCTAGCCAGCCAACGGTAGTTTTGTCATCAATAGCGTCAAGCGATATCGAGGCGGTCTCGTTATAGATGAGGCCTGCCATATCATCACAAACCATAGATGCAGGTGTGCAACTGCGTACCTTGATCTTATTCTTCTTAGCAGGATTCTGTGCATCAGGTTCTTCTAACCAGTAAAACGGATTACTTTCTTGCTGGATATAGTTCCACCATTTCGTAATATACTCATCCATTGGAGTATGAAGGTCTGCGTTGTTGTATCCAAGGCTTTTAAACCATTTACTCGCTGCGCTGTTGAGTCCTTTATCCATGTATGCATCCTTTCGGCTTAAGGTATATCTGGGTCTGAAATGAGATCGAACACGGCATAGCGCACCGCGTCGATGGTGTGGTTATCTTTGTCGGGGTAGCCTTTGAACTTGCCCTCGTCATCTTCGAGGGCGCGGTATCTGCTGAATTCCTGGAAGGCTAGAGGGCAGCGTTCGCGATCAATCACGATGGCTTTCCGCTTTTGCAACCATCGAATGCCATCATCAACAGGTACTCGTTTAGATGCGCCCATAATTGCCATGCCAGCATGCCGCCATGTGGCTATATCTTTAGGCGCTGCGGCATCTGCTCGTATTTCGTTTTGCGGCTTATGCTTGCTATAGACTGGCTTGCCTTCGTTGGTGTAGATCGGCTGGCCTTTATCATCTCGATCAACTAAGTGGCGTTTAACCTCTCCAATGTTTACATCATCTAAGGTCTCGGTGTTAAACACCTCGTCGATAATGTAGAGCGTGCGCGTCTTGCGATCGTAGCCAACCATAAGCCATACGAACGGGTCGTTCTGATAGCCCCAGTCGACACCGCAGCGTATCCATTTGAGCTGCAGTCTATCTTCGTAGGTAATGGACTGTGCCACCACATTCTCAAATACCGTGCCAGTAAGCCCAGTTTCTTCGCCCATGTACTCATTAGCGTAGGCTTTAGCATTAATTGCTTTAAGCTGCTCGGCTTGCTCGATGAATCGCTTGCCAATAAATTCTTCAGGTACATCCAGGTAGCTAGAGTGATGCACCAACTTGCCAGGTTCTTCAATGCGTGCTTCCTGGTTAGTCCACTGCATATCATCAGGAGATGGATTGTATACATCGATCTCAAGCGAGTAGTCGCTACGAAAGACTGATTGGCGAACATTACGAGCATCTTCTGCGCATGCAAGCTGGTTGTATTCTTCAAGCAGTAACAGCTCGATTTTCGCTTTTGGATCCTCAAAGGTAATTGATTTAAGCTTCTCAGGTTCGTCCAGCCCGTAGAACAAAATCTTTTGCCCTGTTTTGTTGTAAGTAATCTCCATAGGCGAGGTGGTCTTATCGAAGTCGCAACCTTCACCAGGTTTGCCTACTGTCATACCGCGCTTAGCAATGGCCCACAGTACGTTTGCGAAACAAGACCTGCGCAAGGTATTAGCGTAACGTCTGCCACAAATCCATTGAGCATGAGGCCGATGCAGGAACACATCTAAGATCTTTTGATAGGCATAGCTTGACTTAGTAGAACCACGACCACCTTTGAGCATGATGCGGTTTGCATTACCTAAATCAATGGCGCGGGATACTTCGCAGAAAGTAGGCGATATGTTAGCCGACATATCATATGGAGGAACTAGCACTCGCACATCTTCAGCATCAGTATTAGCTTTTACAATTTGCTTATCAATACCTGTCATGCGGTTAAGCAGGGCTGTTGAGTCGATTAGCGCTTTGACGGCAGGAGAGCCTTTGTAAAGCCCGTCTTTCTCAAGATCGGACACAGCTTCATCATTGAGCTTTCTCACGCGTTCTACGGCTAAATCCAGGCTCCATTGAGCTTTTTTAGCTGCTTCAGCACGTGCATTTTCTATCCGTGCCGCTATCTTGCCGTTTTCTATTAGTTCGAACGCTTTTCGGTTTACCGTTTCTGGTTTCATACGGTCACAGTTATATGCAGCGCGGTATGCATCGGAATAAGTCATTCCCGACACCACGCAGTCGATAAATTTTGCTTGTTTAGGGGTAAGTTCCATGAGTGCATAATCGGCTACGTGTCACGCACAAGATAAGAATAGCCAGCCCGAGGAGGTGGACTGACTATTCAGAAGGGAGATTATCGTAGGACTTGACCCCTACAGCTAGCAGTATTGGTGCAGTGTCACCTATAACGACAGAGAGCCGCACCATTGCTGGTGCGACTCTCTGCCTGTTTAGCGCTCCCTATCAAGGAGAAAAAAGAAAGGAGTGCAAGAAGGGGAAAACCAGGCGAAGGAAAAACCCTCCTTGCAGTGTTTATAGTGGGGTAGGTGTCACTGATTTTCTATTCTCTTGTAATCAACATGGAGAGGATCAAGCATTGTCTTGTCTAGTGGGTAGGTACGACATTTTAATCCATCAATGTGGATTCCTAGGCTTTCTCTGATTCCTTGACGCATTGGATCTAAAATAAAATCAATCCCTTCACGTCGAGCATGTTTTGCAGCGGGTACAAAATCGCTGTCTCCAGCAATAAGGACAATCTGAGATACTTGGTTTTTGTACGCTAAGGAAGCTATATCTAGACCAATTCTCATATCTACTCCCTTTTGTTTTATATCTAATACAAAATCATCCTCATTTAGGCTTTCGAAAGTTCTATCTCCCCGAAATAGATGATTTACAACAGAGGGCCTAAGGACAAAACCGGATTCACCCACTGATAGTTCACCCATTCTTAAGGCTAATTTTCTTTGGTGTGATAACTCTTCATAGAATGCTATATTCCATGAATAATCCCCTGTTTTGCTGAAATTGACATCTTTTTTCAAGAAAGGGTGATAAACATTTCCACTTAAGGGTTCGCAATCATAATAAAAGATACGGTAAAGGCTATTTTTCATTCCGTTATCTTGTTTCAAATGACGATGACAGTAAGCAATTAACTCTTGCGCTCTTTCTTGTGGTGACTTATCTCCAAATAATCTTCTAGCTTGATGCTTATAGAACCCGCCATCAACCAAAATCGCCGTCTTTTCTGCTGTATACATTGCTAATCCTTTACACCTTACGAAAAAAAATCCCCTCATGCTTATGGATTTTACCCTGATCCTGGATCCTAGCATGAGGGGTTGTTTAATGCGGACGAGAACAACCAGAGACGGAGGTTTAATTTCGTCGTACCATCATTTTGCATAACTTGGGGTAAGCTGTCAAATTTATATTTGTAAGCGTAATTGTTTTGTGATATAGGAACTTTCTATAAATACACTGGTTAATTTTGATCATTTTGAATTACCTCGTAAAAATAGCCCCCATTAGAGGGGCTATTGCACTTTCTATATATAGCTTTATTGTGGTGTCAGGTAGATCTACTAGTTAAGTAATTTAACTCGAACGCTGCACTAATGCTTTATCGGTTAAAAACTACGCCATATTTAACCATTTCGGAGCACCTTCTACCAAGCTGAACCACATTTAAGACAAAGGTCTGTTTCTGCTTCGCTGTACCGTCCTTCGCCGATAGTGATAGCTTTGGTAGTGATTACGTGGTTGCTACCACAATGAGGGCAGGTCTGTTGATCGGTAGGTTTAGCTTGCCTTTCGTCTTTAGCTGCTTCTAGCTCCATTGCATCACACGTACGCTTGTTAATCTCTTCAAGGCGATACACAAGAGCAGATATATTGACGGGATCGAATGTGGCAGATTGGTAGATAGATCTGTTTAGATCGTTGATCACATCCTGTAAAGTTTCTGGTGTGTTTTCATCTATGAGCTTCTGGATCTTATTGATGCCTCCATTCATGTGCACAAATTCGGTTGCGTTCTTGATGTAATCAAAACCGTATCGAGCTAATAAATCTTCTACTTCTTCTAAGCTATGCGAATACGGTGTCCTGGAAACCTTCCTATCTTCTTTTAAGTTCATTTTCTCCCTACCTTCAGTCATTCGTATTTAGTAAATAAATGCTAGGGCGGTTAAGCGTCTAGCCCCGCGTCACGAGTGCGGGCGCGGCTTTAGCCCGCACGCACGGCTTAACCCGACCTAGTCATGAATTACTGGTTTGTGCGGTCGGTTACTCTTTATATATAGTCTGACCGACCGCGCTAATCCCTACCATTCAGCTAAGGCTGCCTCTAAATCAGGGTCATAAAGGATGCCAGGTTTATTGCCTTTATTCCCTTTTGTTTTAATCGTGCACCATTCGTTTTTTCCTGGTCTAAGCCAATTAGCTACCGTGCTTTTACTTACCTGTTTGCCGCCGACCTCTGGCATACGCTCTACAACATTCTCAAGTGTGCGCTCCACTTCGTCGCGGTCGCATGCATCCATACCTTCACGAAGTGCTGCGAGCTTCTCTGCCTGGCGTGCACTATCTCGCTTAGCCTTTGCTTCACGACCTCGCTCTCGGTAAGCATTACGCTCCAGCATCTCACCTTCAGGTGCCGCATCATCCAACACGCTTAGCTCATCACGTCTGTGCATGGGATAGTCGAACCACAGATTCACGGGCTCAAAGCGGGGGAATTCGCGCAGAGTTCCTTCCACGCGCCAGGCACTGCGAGACTTAACTTTCTGTCTGGCTGCATAGATGGTGTTCAGTAGTTCTTGTTCGAGTCCTAAAGGTTGGATCAGGTTCTTGGCGTCCGCCAGTATCTTGTTGGCCATGACTTGATCGTCTAGTGGAATCACATCGCGCCAGCCATCTAGGTCATGGTGCGCATCTAGGAATTGAGTGCAGCACTCACACACCGCGGCATCTTCTTGTTGCTTGGCCAAGTCTTCGCTCACGTGCAACTCGATCATGTCGAGCAAGGCGTCGGGGTCGCGGGCGAATACACCTGAACCAGAGGCACGATCCATGGAGCGCTTCTGTCCCTGGCTGCCCTTGGAATGGTGGTGACAGTAGATGACAGCGCATCCAAGACTATCGGCCACCTTGTCGAAGTTATTGCAGAACTGCGCCATCTGATCGGCTGAATTTTCGTCCCCTGTAATTACTTTGTAAATCGGGTCGATGATTACCGCAATTGGTCTTGTTTTAAGAGCGCGTCTGATCAGAGATGGTGCGAGCTCATCCATAGGCTTAGATTTGCCTCGCAGATTCCAGACATCGATGTTGGCTAGATTGTTGGGCACAGCGCCCATAGCTTCATAGACGTCGCGGAAGCGATGCAGACAGCTTGCTCGGTCAAGCTCGAGGTTTACGTAGAGCACCCGACCCTGGGCACATTCCCATCCAAACCACGGCAGGCCTTCTGCAATGGACACGCACATACCGATTAAAGCGAACGATTTGCCAGCCTTAGAAGGGCCAGCAATAAGCATCTTGTGACCCTGGCGAAGCACTCCGTCAATTAATGGTGGTGCAAGCTCTGGCAGATCGTCCCAGACACTTGCTAGGCTTTCAGGCTCTGGCAGATCGTCGTTTTGCTCGTCCAACCATTCACGCCAGTCTGCCCATGATTCGCGGCCTATATTGGTAGCGATGAGCCACTGCTTTTTGCCGTTGCGCATAACGCCAGGCATGCGGGATAGGCGAGATGGGTTCTTGTTCTGGGTATCAAGCTTAAGGCCGTTATCTCGGCAGGTTTGATATAAGAAGTCTACGCGCTTGCGGTACTCTTCGTAGTTCGGCGCGTCGACGTGTACGATGGCATGCACGCTCTTGTTGCCAGAATGAACCATAGCGGCAATCGGTAGTTCAAGCGATCGCATGATGGCTATCTGTCTAGATGGTGCCATCTCGTCTGATTCCACAAGCGCATAGCGAAACTCCGTTACGTTGTCATTGCGTACACCTTCGCCATCAAGCGGGTTGAAGCGAATCCACGCACCAGCATCCGTGTTGTTAAAACCGATAGCGCTCGACAGATCCCCGTTGTACTTGTTTAGTCGCGCAACGATATCTCCTGCAGTTTCGGTATGCGGGCCTTTGCCTTGCGGGATCCAACGACCGTCCTTATCCCAGGAATCGACCACATAACCGACTACTTCTTCAGACGAAAACAACGTCTCTAGATACTTCACCAAATCGCGCCAGCCTAACCATTCTTCTCCTGGTTCTTCTAGCTCAGCATTCTCAACCCATGATGGGTCGATAATCTGGTAAGTTGGCCTATGAGTATCTGTATTCTTTGGTAATTCTGGTCTTGTGTCAGGCTCGTTGTCGATGACATAGCCTTCCCAGCCGAGGTCTTCTCCTAGATCGTATTCTGGCGGCTCCAGCCGACCTTCCGAGCCATATCAACAATGGTGCCGCCTGCGACGTCGTTTTGTCGTCCTGCTTCGCTAAATGACGCCCATTTGCGCTCACACTCGCCTGAGTGGTAGCGTGGAGTATCACGTGCACTCCACGCGTCCCATATCTGCCAGTCGTAGCCCTCGGACTTGAGTGCCATGCCAACCTGCACCCACTCAGTGTAGTTGCACGACCCTGGATCGATGGCATCCAGACAGCTTTGCAAATCGTATCCCATCTACCTCAGCCCTCCTTCAGGTACAAAGGTTGCAGGCTCAAAGCGATCAGGCGTGCGCCAGCCATTCGCCGCAATGATGCTTATGATCTTATGAGCATCAGCATGAGACCATCGGCCTACTTGTTGGAATCCTCGACTTTCAAGTTGCCTAATTTGACGTGGTGTTGCGTAGCCTTCTTTTTGTCGTTTATATAGCTTGTCGAGCAGAAGCGAAGCTTTACCAGCACACTCAACCTCGTCTGGATAAATGCCGAACTTTTCCAATGCTTTTAGCTGTTTGTCGGATGCAGGTGCCATTTCCCAGTCAAAGGACGGTGCATAGCCAACCAAATCGGCATCAGCGATAGACATCTCGAACTGCAGAGGGTCCACGAGCTTGCGTTTGCGACTACGCATGGCAGCTAATTCTTTCGCAAGCGATTCCTCGCGTTGCGCCACGACATCCTGTTGGGCTTTGTGTTCCGCTTCTTCCAGATCCACCATGCCAGGCGAGTCCTCTATAGCCTTAGTCATGGCTTGTGCTACGTCATCGTTAGATGCTATGAGGTGTGCTGGATGGCACAGATCGTGCCGCTCTGTCATCCATAGGAAATCGAGCACTAGAAGCTCAGTCTTGCCTGTCTCGGGCGATAGACGAGTGCCACGCCCCACCATCTGACAATAGAGACTACGCACTTTAGTGGGGCGCAATACGATTACGCAGTCCACGCTCGGGCAGTCCCAGCCTTCGGTGAGCAGCATCGAATTGCAAAGAATAGATCCAGGACCAGCTTGATCGAACCAATCCAAGACCTCTGTGCGGTCTTTGCTCTCTCCGTTTACTTCACGCGCTGCAAAGCCCTTATCGGCTAAGATATGCGCGAACTTTTGACTAGTTGCTACAAGAGGCAAGAACACTACTGTCTTGCGCTCCATGCAGCCTGCAGCAAGCATCTCATCGGCTATCTGCTCTAGGTATGGATCCAGCGCAGTATCGATGTCTCCTAGAGCAAAGTCACCGTTGGAAATATGCACGCTTGATAGATCTAGTTTGAGCGGTATGGTTTGCGCCTTGATGGGGGAGAGGTATCCCTCACGAATAGCGCGAGGTAAGGTGTATTCATAAGCTATTGAATCAAAGTACTGACCTAGATTGCGTTTATCAGACCTGTCGGCGGTCGCGGTAACTCCTAATACCTGAGCATTAGGGAAGTGCTGCAGAACGGCTTGATAGCTATCTGACACCGAATGGTGAGCTTCATCAACTACAATCGTATCGAAGTAATCAGGCGCGAATTTAGATAAGCGCTTAGGACGCATCAATGTCTGCACACTGCCAACCGTCACGCGAAACCATGAACCTAGGCTTGTTTGCTCGGCTTTCTCGACCGCACAACCAAGACCCGTTGCGTTGGCTAGTTTGTCGGCTGCTTGCTGGAGTAGCTCACTACGGTGTGCCAGGATAAGCACACGTTTACCTTCGTCTACTGAATCTTTGGCCACCATCGAAAACACGATTGTTTTGCCTTAAGTTAGCCGCACCCTGTCGGCAGAACCAACAGGGTGCGCTTCCTTCCTTCTTGCCATTCATTTTCAATGGCCTGTCGTGCTTCTTCCTGATATGGCCGTAAACTTACGGCATTCATTACAAGCTCCAAGGGCTACCAGTAGTGGGATTAGTGAACTGTTGGGGCTGTGCTGGTATTGGCATAGCGGTTTGCACAGGCTGCGCAGGCTGCTCTGCAACGGGTGTTGGCTGCTGTACTGACTGGTAACGCGCTGTCCATTCTTTGTAGGCTTTTTCAGCATCTTGTGGGCGGCAGTACTCGTCGACATCGTTGGTCTGCTGCTTGTTGCCATTCTTATCGGTATACTCACGCACTTTGATTTTGAGCCAGCCCTCTTTGTCTTCGACATCGTTCCAGTGCATCTGCATGCGGCCCTCATCGTCCCTGGTAAAACCAAGACATTCAAAAAATCGAGCGACGCGCCACTGTGTTTTAGTGTTAAGCATAATGCGATCAGTAATGGTTGCTTCATGGTCTCCTACGTTTACTTCTAGAGTAAGTTTTGCGCGAGAACACGATGCCATCTTGGCCGATCCTTCAAAGCGTTCCTTGTCGAGCTTTTTTACGCGGAAGGGATAGTATCCTGCTTCTAACAGCTCGAAAGAGGGACCATCGTCAATAACGTAACCTTCCCAGCCGAGGTCTTGGCCTAAATCTACTTCTGCCATTGTAGGATCCTTTCTAGTTAAATGGGACTTCAATACGGTTTGCCTTGACTACTTCCAAGATTTGCTGCCAGCTCGGCACGATGAACCCATTGATGTAGTCTGGTGGGAAGTTCTCAGGCGGTGTGTCGATGGTGAAATGACCATGATCTGCAGCCACCTTACGAATCTCATCTACGGTTACGCCGTCAGCCTGCATAAGTTGCAGCGCTGGTGCCCAGAAGTCTGGCAAATCGCACTCAGATGGTGCGGCAGGTGTCGCTTGTGCCGCTGGCTGTGGTTCTGGCACAGGCGTTGGAGCCTGGTCTACCTGTGGTTGTGGCTCTGGTTGGGCCACAACCTGAACAGGTGCAGGATTGGCACAGGTTGCTTGCGTGATATAAGGCGCGATTTCCTGGTAATCAAATGGCAGTTCTGCAGCTAAGCCCCAGCGATTCTTGGCATCCCAGCATGCGTGGTGCTGGGTGTACATGACGCGTTTATTGCCACGCGCCTTGGCTTTGCCGCTATCGGTCTTTTCGACCACAGTCTTGTAGTTAGCAAATAGGACCACATCCGCCCATTCTTTAACCATATTGGCTACTGATTTCTTAGGTGTGTCGATAAGCTTTAGCTGGTAGCGATCATACGCCGCTGCTTCGTCTGGCTGCTCGAACTTGCGAATCATACAGTGGGCCACCAACACTACATTGATTTGGCGCTCCACCACATCGGACAGCAAGTTCAACAGCTTGCCGAAGGCTTCATACACATAGGTGTAGCCTGCACCATAACCAAAGTCTTCAATGCCGCTTTTCTGGTGGGTCTTGCATACTTCGTCAATGCAAAGACGCTCTGACCAGTCGATCGTGTCAATAACGAGTGTTGCACACAGCCCGGGCGTATCGCGCACGTACTGAACTTCTTGCAAGAGCATCTGCCAGCTATCAGGGGCAGGGAGACGACGAACGTTCATGGTATTGGTAGAACATTCAGTGTCGATAAATAAGGGGTTAGGAAATCTGGATGCGAACGTTGACTTCCCAATACCTTCTACGGCATAGATCACCAACTTAGTAGCGGACAACATGGGGCCTTGTGAAATATCAAATTGCATAGCTAGCACCTCCTAATGCTTTGCGACTGTCAGGCGGACTTGCGCTGATGCGATAGAAGTTTTGATGCATGCTTTGTAGACATCGGGATACTTCTCGCGAATAACGCTTGCATTTAAGCCAGTCCGAGTGGTTGGCCTTGTTACCGTGACCGTATGGCCTTCAGGGGTAATGTGCTTGCCACCTTCACCAAGTTCTTCTTTGATGGCGTCTTCAAGCTCTTTCTTCTTGTCGGTGAGGGTATTAATACATGCCTTGGTGTTGATGAGATTGAGGACTAATTCATTAACTTTTGCTTCGTTCATTTAAATGCTCCATTTCTGCTCGGGTTTAACAGGGGCGGTGGTATTAGCAGTAAGTGCGGTAAAACGATCAACTGGCGTAACAGGTGGAACAGGATCGCCAGTTGCCATGGCAAGCCCTGGAGTGTTAGCAAAGGCAGCAGTCGCATCAACGGTTGAGGTAGGAGGCATACCATAGCCATCCTCAATGATGATCTGGCATGAGTCGTCACTACCAACGCGAGTGCCAATAATTTGCAGACCTTCCGTCTGTGCCCAGACACCAAATTCCGCAAGTGTTTGTGGGTCAAATTGCTCAAGCTTGTCTACCAGCACAAAGCCGCATGTTGGTTTTAAGGCGCGAACAATAGCGGTAGCTACACGGAGCTGCTCGGATCCACTCATGCAGTCCCAGGCTTGCCCGTTATAGGTGAGTTTGCCCTGTTTGACGTTAAGACCTGGCAAGGGTAGGTCGGCACCGTCCAAGAGCGCCATACGTTTGGTGCGTACGTCTTCGATCTGGTCGGTGAGCTCTTTGTATTGACCGTCGAGTTCGTCAGCTTCAGCAAAAGCGTTTTCTCGTGCTGCATTAGTGCGTACCTTGGTATTAATGGCATCGATTTCTTGTAGCTTGGCTTCGATCTCTGCCGTGCTTTCATCGCGAAGTTGTTCGACCGTTTTGTTCGCGGTGTCAAGATCAGAGCGTGCTTGTTCAAGCTGTGAGGTGGTCTCATTAACCTTCTTGTTAATGTCCTCTGCTTGTTGCATCAAGCGGGCGAGCTGTGCTGCTAAATCTTTGCAACGAGAATCAAGCTGCTGTGCCTGGTAGCGCTTTTGCTGGTTTTCTCCGTTGCGTGCCAGGATTGCTTGCTGTTCCTGGATAAGCTCGGATGCGCTAATCGGTGCATTAGGTGCATCAGGAAAGTAGGTCATATCTTCTGCAGCACCGCGCTTCTGACGGGCGAGCTGTCCAAGTGTGGTGCGCTGGTTGTAGAGATGCTCTTCCTTTGCCTCGAGCTGAGTAAGTTCATCTCCAATACCGATGATTTGTAGGAGTGTTTCAGCCTTTTCCTTGTCAGATGCATTCATGAATTTCGGCAGATCCAGAGCGAGCTGTTCTAGGAAAGAGTCAAGCAGATTTTGCCCTGACTTATTGCCTGATGGGTCGGTTACCTTAAGCGAGGAATTGATGCCTTTACGCTCTACCACAATGCCGTTAGACAACTCTACGCGAAGTCTTGGGTCGGTAGTGGATCCTTCGCGTTTGGCATTGCTAGGCTTGAAACGGTTGCCGCCTAGTGCCCAAGCTATTGCATCAAGCACCGAGGTTTTGCCTTGTCCATTGCGACCGCCGATTACGGTAAGGCCGCTTTCGCTTGGCTTAAGTTCTACCGCTTTAACACGTTTGATATTCTCAGCTTCAAAGCTGGTGATTTTGACAGATTGATCCATATTTACATCTCCTTTGATTCGGGCGCTTTTACTTGGGCGCACTTGTCGTAGAGTTCTTTTTCCCAATTACAGGGCTCGTAACCGTCGACAATGTAGGAAAGAACTGGCTCGAAATAGCTGCGGAAGTTTTCGTACTGACCTTGTGAGGTGCATTTACCGTTGTAGATTTCGGTTACCCACATACCGTTTAGTTTTGGCAGATTTAAATAACCGATAGCTTTAGCAACCATACAGAGTGGTTCATGCTCATTGATTTCGAATTCATTGAGCTGAAAACTTTGAAATATAGCCTTGTAGAGTTGTTTCTCTACGTTAGGGCACGGATCGTTGTTCTTTATTTTGCTAACGATCCACTCTTTGCGATTTTCTGCTGCTTGATTAAGCTGTGCCCTGATTTCATCTAGTTCCTGCTTGCACTTAGCTTCTGTAGGATCTTCGTCCTCTTCAATCGGGACAAACATTTCAGCAAAGGCTTTGCGTTCCAAATCCCAGTCATGGAGTACAAACACTGCACCATTGGCCAGTGCTTTTTGGTAGTTCTCTTCAACAAAATCAAGTTGATTGCGCTCGACATAGGTGCGGTACTTATAGCCTTCTGGTTGGTGCCCTACGATCTTCCAGCCACGCTTTTTGATTTCCTTGCGTAGTACCGAATACTCAAGCTGACGTTTCTTCTTGGTGCGCAGGTGATCGGCGATCTTTTGCCACTCTTTCTCGGTGCAGTTGGTAAGTGCTTTTACGGCATGCTTATCGTCGGCAAATTCATCAATGGCAAGCAGGCGATCTAGGCTCATATCTTCTGCTGCATCATCGACCAAGATCATGGCGTGGTTGACGCGCTTTGCCCTGTTCTTACCTTTTGTTGCTTTGTCGACAGAGGCGGGATCCACACCTAAGAGCAACATCTGCTGTACGCCACGAGACTTCTCGATGTCTGACAAGGGCTGCTTGTCATCGGTGGCCATGGCTGCGACAAGTGCGTTCGCTTCGTCGAAATCTTCGCAGACGTTTGCGGTAAACTTTGCGAGCTTACGGCTCTGCATAGCACGATAGCGGCGCTCACCATCCACGATGTGATAGATACCTCCATCACGTACCAGGATAGGTGGGATAAAAGGTTCGCCAGGACGTTCTTTATTAAGATCGAAACTGGCTGCCAGCTCCTTAATACCCTCGAACTTTTTACGAGGGTTGTTCTCGTTAGGGTAAACATCGTCGATGCTTACGACTTCTAAGTTCATAGTCCCTCCTTTTGAACTATGACCAGGCTTTTTATTAAAAACCGTGATTCATTTAAGAATTAATTCTTGGATTGGTGCCAAGCTTTTTACGGATACGCTTCAAGCGTGTTTTGTTTGCATCAATATCCAGATCCAGGCATTTGATTTCCCAGGCTTCAAGCGCAATGGTGTAGCGCTCTTCTTCTTTGGCGTACTTGTAGCGATTCTTAGGCGATACCTTCATTTTGGTTGGCTTAGGAGGTATACGGCGCTTACCGCGGCTTGATTCTTCTTCATCGTAGATAAGCCGTTGTTCTGGCGTTAGCTGCATGAGCGCATCCGATACGCGCCACTCACCATCCATGAGGTTTTTACGTTTGGAACATACGCGACACTGACCAGTTTTAGGGGATACGGTTGAGCGCCATTTAGCACAGACGGGGCACCATTTGAGCTTTGTTTTAAAGCAGCGAAGAGATACGCCTAGATGGCGAGACATCCAATCAACAGAATTTTTTGACCGCTTTAAGTGCTTGCAGATCTCACGCATGGGTAATACACCAGCGTTATCGCGCAAGTATTTAATGTCCTTGGTGCTCCAGTCGATACGATGTGCTCCTTTACGCAATGACCTCACCAGCTCCAATAAGGTAGTAGAGTCCATGCAAGAAAGCGCAACGCAAGTGATCATTAGTAAGTAGCTTCTGACCCTCGTAGACATAGCGACGACACTCAAGCAAGTCCTTCTGGTTGGAAAGGTTGCCCTTGGTACGTGGGTTTAAAACTTGCTTGCTTGTTTGAATTACAGGCATTTCACCTGCAGATTCAAGGCCACGTAAAAGATAGCCCACAAGCCACGGTGTTTGGTGCGATGTGCTTTTGGCGGTACGCATACCTGGATAGGGGACAAAGCCTTCGATTACTACTACTTCATGGCCATGCATGACTAAGAACTGCTCAAGTTGACGCCAGATGTTCTGGCAACGTGAATCAAGCAGGTAGTTGTCGACGCCGCATGATTTGGGATAGTGAATGGTTTTGACATCGATGACACGATGCTCGTTCATGTACACAATGCCGGTGTTGGTGGTGCCTGGGTCAATCGCTACGATACTAGGCATGGTGCTTACGCCGCCTTCCTGGTATCGTCCAAGCCATCCAGAATAGCGTCCTGATATCCACGCTCGTAGCCTTCGTTGTAGCCATCTTCATAAGAAGCTTTGGTTGCTTTAAAGATGAAGTAGATCGCAATAAAACAACCAATCGCTAAAAGGCTAACGAACAGATCGCCTGGCTCAAGATATAGTGCCCCTACTTGCATGACGGTGTTTCCTCCTTGACTGGAATACGCCACAGCTTCCCGAACTTTAGTGCACCAGGGATACTGCCGTCACGGCAGCGGCGAAGCACGCTATCACTACTTAGACGCAGACGCAGGGCAAGCTCTTCTACCGTGAGGTAGGTGTATCCTTCAGGTGCTAATGGTGTATACTGCTTAGTGGTTTGGGAGCCCTGGCTATTGCTGGGGCTCGTTTTATTTGTGGCCATAGTTATTTCTCCTGATCTTCTGGATGATTGACCTTGTAGATGCTCATATCGTCATAGGCTTCATCGCGCCAGATGTCCTTGAAGTCAGTGCCGTAGCCGTAACCATTGACTGAGAAATTGACCCTGTTAACGTAGCGATAGACAATGCCGCCAAGTTCGAATGATTTAAGATCACATTCAAGAGGCACGATAGAACTGCCATTAAATAGAAACTTGCGCGCAATGCGATTCTTGATAGAGTGCTCGGTTTCTTCATAGCCAGCGCCTTCTTCGGCGTCGGTGAATTCCAGGATGTTCCTGGTTGGTTGGTTGTAGTTGCCCATGATTTACCTCCTTACTTGTGCTTCTTGTATCCTGTAATGGGAGAATTACTAGGACTAATGAATGGATGCTTGATGACCGATCAATTGACCGAGAAAGAATTAAGTGAGCTCAAGCTCTTAATAAATAACGAAGAAGAAATAACTCAATTCGCATTAAAAAGAACCGAAGATAAGACCTTGAAAGGTATGTATATGAGCCTTTGGAAAAAGGAATATCTTCAGGGTGTTTCTTATACGAATAATGAGTTCTACGTTAAATGTCTCAACCCTTCTGCCTACTGGGCGGTAGAAAAAGCCCGAATAGAAAAAGAGGAAGAGGTTAAGAAACTTGAAGAATCAAAACGACAACGAAGGTTCGATAGGTTTTTCTCGATAGGATCTGTTCTATTTGGCTGGATTCTTGGTATATTCACGCCTGTGTTAACCGCATTTGTTAGTACAGTACTTTCGTGATAAAAATTGATACCATCGAGAACAGCCATCCGCAGATTACGCCAACGATAAACCCAAACTTCCATTCTTTGTCGCTCATACTTACCTCCTTACGCACTCTTCTGCCAGAAGTCGTCTGTTGGGCACTCGAATGCATCAGCGATACGACACATAGCCTCGAAGCTCGGCGTGTTAAGAGCAGCTTCGTAGCGACCGATGCTTGCCAAGCTGATGCCGCTAGCTTCTGCCAAGTCACGCTGCTCCCAACCTTTGTCGATGCGCTTTTTCTTCATTTCGCGTGCCATGTAGTTAAGATCGAAAGACATTACTTACCTCCTTTCCTTGCGTGTAAACCCCAACCAAGAAGGATTCCTGAGAAGGGCAGCGCCATAATGAGCAAGCTATTTCCTTCGTGTTCCAATCCGATAGACTTGCTGTAAAGTCCAGCTCCGAAGAACACAGCCCAAATCGCCCAGATAAGAACTAAGACGTAGCTTTTCATTTCTGCTCCTTCATTGGTTGGCTAAAAGTTCAACAGAAAGTTGAACTCTAAAACGAATAGTACAACACAAAGTAAACATGTCAAGTAATTTTTTAACTTTAAGTTGAACTTTTGATATTTAAGAAGTATGATTTGCGTTAAACAAGGAGGTGCCGAAATGAACTTACAGTTGAAAAAACTACGCACCCTTAGAGGTTTGTCACAAGAAGATATGGCCAAGGAACTTGGCATAAAAAAGAGCAGGTATGGAACGTGGGAACGCGGCGAAAGAACCATGTCCTTTCCTCAAGCTGTAGCCTGTGCTGAAATTCTCAATTGCACTACCGATGCTTTAGCTGGACGCTCTGTTGACGATAAAAAACTCACTGATCCCTACGAACAAGAGCTAATGGAGTGTTACCGATCGTCCACCGTAGATAGACAAGAACGCATCCTGGATACCGCACGAGACGCTGCGGCAATGTCTAAAGATGCTGCCGAACGTGATATACCTGCATCCCAGGAGGTGAGCGCATAGGTGAAAAGGATCCTTGAGCATGCTTCTTTTATTGTTAATACAATAGCAAGTCTACTAGCGATATTCGGGGTAACGGTTGTTCCTTTTTTCCTTGATCTAAATAATCCAGCCATTACTATTCCGCTTGCTGTGGCTCTTCTGCTTATTGGGGCATTTCTCGGCTACAGACTGCGAGAAAGGATTGCCGACACAGAAGTAGAAAAAGAAATAGCTATCAGGGAATATGAGGAGAAGAAAAAGGAAGAAGAATTAAATAAGAGAAAAAGCGAAGAAGAAGAAAAAAGATGGAAAAGCCTTATTTCAGACATTAAGCATATGGAATATGAGAAGAAACTATATTTGTATGGCGTTATAAGGAAAGGCTTTATTGAAGTTCCTGAAAACAACTATAGCTATGAGTCGCTGAATGCAGAATTAGAGTCACTGTTTTATGACGGTTTAGTTGAGTATGAATATTGCGATGTAGACAAGAAGAAATGGTCTCCGACACAGAAATCCTTGGATTTATTCGAAAAGCATTCGGAGCTATTTTCTTCTGTCAAGGAAGAGTTTAATCACGAATGATCCTGTCTAATTGGAAAGAACTGAAGATAGAAGGCGAGATCGTTTGGTACACAATACCTTTTGATTTTCAAATTTAAAGGCTTAGTTATTGATTCTAAAAAAACAAACATTGGTTGGCACTGTTGTTTGGTTCCAGCCGAAAGAAGAGATGGAGTAGGAAGGAGGGGATAAGCATGAACGAAGTTGAGCAAAAGACCTACGATAGACTGATTCAGAAATCTGAAGAGGCTTTTCTTCTTGCTGTTGAACTATATAATCGCCCGACAATTCGTTACCATGTCGAAGGGTGTTCGTTTTTTCTCTGCAATGCGTGGGAGCTTATGCTTAAAGCCTACATGATAAAAAAAAGACGGAGAACAATCGATTTATTATAAGAACAGTCCCGATAGAACTATTTCCCTTAATAATTGTATTGCTTCGGTTTTTAGTAATGAGAATGCTCCTTTAAGGATTAACCTTGAGAAAATTTTAGATTTACGAAATACGAGCACTCATTTTGTAACTGATGAGTATGAGTTGTTCTATGGTCCTTTGTTTCAGGTTTGTGTAAAGAACTACGAAGAAAAGATGCATGAATTTCATGGAATTGAAATTAGCGATCTTATTCCAGAAAGTTATTTGGTGTTGTCGGTTAAGCGCGACATTATTGACCCAGAGAAAATCAGGGCTAAATATTCTCCAGAAGTTGCTGAGAAGCTACTGACAATGAATAATTCTGTAGCTTTTGCAGGTGGAGACGGAAGCGCAAAATATTCAGGGTTTTACGAAACTAATTTTGTTATTACGAAAAATCCTAAAAAAGCTGATCTTGCAATTAGGATCGATAAAGATTCTCCCACTGGTGTTGCTGTAGTAAAAGAAATTCAAAACGTACAAGATAAGTATCCATTTACAGCAAAGACCGCAATCCAAGAAGTGAACAGAAGGCTAGAAAAGGCTGGGATCACTCTAATTGTCAAAGGGGAGCCTAAAAGATTCAACAATTATCATTGGAATACATTCGTTAAGTTTTACGGTATGAAATCAGAAGAAAGATATGCTCATGATAGGTCGTTAAAGAACGAAAAGAATTCAAGTTACGTCTATTCCCAACAAGCAGTAGAAGCGGTTGTTTCTGCCATAAAGCAAGATCCGATTCATGTTATTGAAAGAATGATTGAGGAGCAAAAAGAAAAAAATAAGCCGACCCCAGGAGCAAGGGAATTCTAAGCCAATAAGCCTACTCCCATTCGGGAACCCAGCTTTGTTCCTTCTCAAGTCGGCTTAATGCATTATAGTTGCAATTTCTTGAAAAATAAGAAATCGTTACATAGGCGAAATCTATATATTTGAAAAACAAAAAGCCCCGCAAAACTTTGGCGAGCGAGCGGGGCAACCTCCAACCAGAAGGCTAGGTGAATTGTATCATGTCTAATGCCTCTAAGGGTTCTATACGTCAAATGGAGCCAAACAAACCACGCGGTAAATGTAAAACTTGGCAGCTACGTGTTCGTACAAAATTAAATGCAAGAACAGGGAAGTACCATGAAAAGTCTCGTACTTTCCATGGTAGCTATCGACAGGCTCAGGCAGCATTAGCTGATTTCGTGAATGAAGTAGAAAATCAAGCAAGCTCTGCACCAGCGCGCAAACTTACCTTTGAAGAGTTGTGTAACGAATGGATTGAGCATCGCTTGGCCATGCGTCAAATTGCTCAAGGTACAGCGGAAAAGAACCATAGCTCCCTCAATGCGTTATGCAGACACATAGGGAAAATGCCTGCCAATAAGCTTGAGCCATATATGATTACTGATGCTATAAAGGCTCTCTTATCTGGAGATAGTCCAAGTGGTATGCCTCTTTCGACCACTTATGTCCTTATGGGTATACAGGCTGGTAGTACCATGTATAAAAGCTACGCAATGCCAAATGGTATAGCATCTAAAAACCCTTTTGATGGGGTGGAACGACCGAGGATAGATACAGAAGAACGAGAACCGCTCACAGAGCAACAAGAAATAACCCTTATGGAGCAATGCTCACCAACCGAGAATCATCACGCTGCAGTTGCTTTGGCTTTGTATGGCGGATTGCGTAGAGGCGAAGTTGCTGCGCTTGATTGGAAACACGTAAACCTTATTGATGGCGTTTTATTACTTCCTGATACAAAAGGTGGCAACAAACTTACTGCAGTCCCTATGCGACCTAAGCTTATTAAATTCTTACTAGATTGGAAGGAATGCCAGGCTGAACGCATGGCTAAATACGGTGTGGTGCAATTCGATGAAACGGCTGTGTGTGCTAATGATTTAGGAGATAGTTTAGATAAAAAAGTATTGGGCCGCTGGTGGCAAAGAAATAGGGCTCGTCTTGGATGTGATGGTGTACGTTATCACGATTTAAGACATACATTTGCTACCAATTTAGCAAGGCATAATGTACACCCAAAAGCCATACAGGAGCTCATGCGCCAGAAGGATGATCGTATGGCTATTAGAGTGTATACCCATGTAAATGTTCAACAGATGCGAGATGCGGTTTTAAGGCTTGAAGATTAGCCACAATTTTAGCCACAAAAATCCTTCCAGAATCTGCTTTCAGTGCTGTAACGTGATTTTACTGCATGTTTGACCTGCGGTTATTGCTTTCAATGATTTGTATACTTTATATATAAGATGCCTTCACACGGTGGGGGTCGCTGGTTCGAACCCAGTAGCGCCCACCATTGAATTGCCTGGTCAGAAGCTTGTGTTCTTCTGGCTTTTTTGTTTTGCCCCGTCTTTCGACTTCTTTTCGGGACTTTCTCTTGTTATTCGTGGGATAATGAGTTGTCTATTTTCTTTCCCGTTCTTATTGAGAGGATGTTTAGCTATGTACGGTTCTTATGGGTACGGCTATAGCACCATGGCCAATACTGTGGGCGTCGGTCTTGTTCTTGGTTTTATAGCCTTTGTTGCCGCAATCGTTGTTACGGTACTCTTTTATAAAAAGTTTATTGCTGTCGATAATATTCATAAAAGTCCTGGTTTGAAGCGCGATTGGGGTCCTTTCTTTCGATTCGAGCATCTTATTATCGAAAATATCTTAAAAGTTCTCTATATCTTTGCAGCATGCTTGATCGCTTTTGAATGTGCTGCAAGTATTATTACTTCTTTATTTACGATTATGTATGATCCAGGTGCAGCGTTCGCAGGTATTTTGATCATGCTTATCGTTTGTATTGTCCTTGAAGTGCTTAACCGCCTTTGGTTTGAATTTGCGCTCCTTACCGTTTTGATATGGAAGAACACTTCTGCGATTCGTAAGTCAGTTTCTGGTCAGCAGGACGATACTCAAACGGGCTCTTTTGGCCACTCCTCACCATCTCCTTATGCTCCTCAAGGCGGATATTCTGTTCCTACTGCTCATAACGCGCACCAGCAAACTTCTACGCCTACTCAAAGCTTCGATTCTTCTGCTCAGCAGCCTACCGCTCCAGTTACAGGATCTGCGCCTTCTGTTCCGCAACCAGCATCGCCAACAGCTTCTTCTCCTGTGCAAGCATCCGTCACGCAGCCACAGCCTGCTTCCCAGGACACTTTTAATGGAACAAGTGCACCGAATCCTCCAGTGGCTTCAAGTCATTCTCATAATGAAGCGTGGACCTGCCCTTCATGTGGTGCTTTTAATAAGTCAGGTTCTTTCTGTGCTCAATGCGGCACTCGTAGAGGCTAGATATACGCTCAGCGTGATACCTAGCGAGGTAAGTATGCGCTTAATGTTATGCCTGGCGAGTCTAAAAAATGGTTTCTTCGCAGGGACTTAAGAAAATGATTTGACCATGGAAGGTAACGGGATTTTCTTCGTTTTTCGATGAGCTACTAATCGCTATGTATTAAGAAGCGATAAAGCAGCAGTTATAAAGCCAAGGAATGCTCTTTTGTGAGCAGAGCCTTGGCTTTTTTGTTGCTTACGATGCGTTTTATTTCTTGTTTGGTTGAGGTGCAGTATGAGAAAGATTGTTCCAGCTTAATTAATGCGCGGAATGAGGAAGATAGCTTCAACTTGATTAATGCGCGATAAGAGAAATGCGATTTTACTTTTGTAGCAAAGTGATATGAGGGGCAAGGTTTCGAGATGAAATGTGAGCGATGTAAGCATATGATTGCGGTTAGTTGGACGAGCGATATGAGAAATATGGTTGCTTTTTGAGAGATTCCTTTTCTTTCTTTGTTTAGTTTTTGATTGCTTTATGTGAATTAGCTTTTCGCTAAAGTTCACGATTATGTGAAT
>ENA-OPAH01000599-OPAH01000599.1-human-gut-metagenome-genome-assembly--contig:-NODE-599-length-27707-cov-7.560538_pt1 | contig 27707 bp, 27 predicted proteins | sample MGYA00241050_ERZ501416 | MGnify/ENA primary metagenome ERZ501416 (study PRJEB25962, sample SAMEA2042632) | human gut metagenome | biome: human gut; feature: human-associated habitat; material: faeces... | reverse complement strand
CCTGCAAGACCTACAATGCCTTTGGAAAGAACCACTGCACCCAGCACCGGATTGATTATGACACCCTTTACAGTCATGTGCTGCGGAAAATCCGGGAATGTGCCAGAGCTGCCCTGATGGACGGGAAAGCGGTTGCTGACCGCCTGACCAATACCTGTGAAGCCGAGCAGCGGGAACAGCGGGAAGCAATGGAACGCTCCCTTACAAGGGACGAGGAACGGATTGAGGTTCTGGACAAAATGGTCATGCGGCTTTATGAGGATATGATTGCAGGGCGTATCAGTGAGCAGAATTTCAACACCATGCTGGAAAAGACACAGACCGAGCAGACGGAGCTTAAAACAAAAGTGTCCGAGGGCAGAAAGCGGCTGTCCGATGAAGTCCAGCTTGCCAATGACGCAAAACAATGGGTGGAAGCCATTCAGGAATATGCCAACATCACAGAGTTGGACGCAGCCACCCTCAACCGCTTAATCAAAGAAATCGTCGTGCATGAGCGCATTGACGAAGATAAAACAAGACACATTTCTATCGAAATTCATTTTAATCTCAAACCCATCCCGGAGGTGGAACAGGTCACTGCCTGACCTGTCCCGCCGGGACGGTTCTCTTAAAAACACCATATAGATTTTTTGTACGCCGCCGCCCGCCATCGAGCAGAGTTTTACACCTAATTGGGGATAAAACATTTCAACCCTGGTGGAAGATGAGCCTTGTGAAACGAGAAAGGAAATAAGTTTCTGGGCAGGGATTTTTTTGCTTCTCTTGAAATCGGAATCGGGATGGACAGCATACTGTGAAATATCAGAAACAATGTGTTCCACAGAAGAAAAAAACAGTTCTTTGATTTGTTGATGGATCATGATCATGTGCCTCCTTGAGAAAGTGATATACCACTAATTCAAGGGCCGCTCTCGCTACCTCAACAAATTTATCAGTAGCGAGAGCGGCCGCACATTTTGCACCCTATGTCAACCCTTTGGGTAGCTTTTTTGAAAAAATTTGGGTTAGACCCACAATTAGGGGCTAACCCTGTAACTTAACTAAATGACATTGGGGAGTGAACAGTAACTTCTTTTTTACTTTGCATGCCGGAATCAATGGAAACAGTTGACCGTAAAGAGATCATTTGGCATAATAGATATATGAATACTTGTTCATATGAAAGGGGTAACTATGAAAAAGACAGAAGTAGAATGTTGTGATACATTTTGTATACACGAAGAACTTGTACATAAGGCAGAGGGGCATATACCGGATGAAGAGGTTTTGAAGGATCTTGCTGATTTTTTCAAGGTATTTGCAGATACCACGCGGATCCGGATTTTATGTGTTCTTTTTCAGTCTGAGATGTGTGTTTGTGATCTGGCGGAAGTTCTTGGAATGACGCAGTCCGCGATTTCCCATCAGCTCCGGATGCTCAAGCAGATGAAGCTTGTGAAGAACAGACGGGAAGGAAAAACGGTGTTCTATTCCCTTGCTGATGATCATATCCAGACCATCATGAACCAGGGAATGGAGCATATTCTGGAATAACAGATGATATATCAATATAGAAGGAAGGAAACGATAACAGTGACAGCAGGAAGAAAGAAAAAGGTAATCATAGGGATCCTTGTAGCATTTTGTATGACAGTAACGGGATGCGCCGGTTCTGTAAAAAAAGGAACGAAGTATCTGGAAGAAAAAGACTATAAAAATGCAGAGGTGGAATTCCAGGATGCGGTAGACAAAAAGAAGAATCTGGGAGAGGCTTATCGCGGACTCGGACTCTGCTACTGGGAACAGAAAAAGTATGAAAAGGCAGAGAAGGCGTTGGAAAAAGCATTGAAGAATGGAACGGAAGAGACAGCAACTCTTTATAATATTCTGGGAATCTGCGATCTGGAACTGGATAAACCGGAAAAGGCAGTGTATTATTTCGAAAATGGGCAGGAGCTTTCAGGCGCAGGAAAAGAGCTGCTAAAAGAAATGGCATATAATCTGGTAGTTGCCTATGAAAAAGCAGGGGATTACCAGTCTGCAAAAGAGAAGCTGGACAGTTATCTGAAAGCAAATCCAGATGACAAAAAAGCGCTGAAAGAGCAGGAATTTTTAAATACACAGATTTCGGAAGGAGATCAGCAGTAGAGCGGATCGGATGAGCAGATCTGATCCGGGACGGAAAGAAATCTGGCAGGGGAGAATAATATGGCACTTTATGAAATAAAAGAAGAAAAGGAAAGGGTAATTCTGGTCGGTGTCAGTACAAGGGAGAACGATGACACGGAAGATTCTCTGGATGAGTTAAAGGATCTGGTGAAGACCGCAGGTGCGGAAGCGGTCGGACGGGTAATCCAGAAAAGAGAGCTTGTCCATCCGGGAACTTATGTCGGAAAAGGCAAGATTGAGGAAATCCGGGAGCTTTTGTGGGAGCTTGACGCAACCGGGATCGTCTGTGATGATGAGCTGTCTCCGGCACAGATGAACAATCTGACGGATATTCTGGATGTGAAGGTAATGGACCGGACGATGGTCATTCTGGATATTTTTGCAGGACGGGCTTCTACAAGTGAAGGAAAGATCCAGGTAGAACTGGCACAGCTTAAGTACCGGCAGTCACAGCTTACTGGGGCAGGAAGGGCGATGTCACGTCTGGGAGGTGGAATCGGAACCAGAGGGCCGGGAGAAAAGAAGCTGGAGATGGACCGGAGACTCATCAAGAACCGGATCGCACAGCTGAACCGTGAACTCAGGGAGGTGAAGAGACACCGGGAACTGACACGCGAACAGCGGACGAAGAACCGGATCCCGGTCGTGGCAATTGTCGGTTATACCAATGCCGGAAAGTCCACGCTTCTCAACACACTGACCGGAGCCGGTGTGCTGCAGGAGGATCAGCTTTTTGCAACTCTTGATCCGACGACAAGAAGCCGGAAGCTGCCAAGTGGGCAGGAGATTCTTCTGACAGATACGGTAGGCTTTATCCGGAAGCTGCCTCATCATCTGATCGATGCATTTAAAAGTACGCTGGAAGAAGCGAAGTATGCGGATCTGATCCTGCATGTAGTCGATGCATCCAATCCACAGATGGATGAGCAGATGTATGTGGTGTATGAGACACTGCAGCGTCTGGAGGCAATGGACAAACCGGTGGTCACGGCATTTAACAAGATGGACAGGATCGGGGAAAGCCTGACGGTACGTGACTTTAAGGCAGACCGGATCGTACAGGTGTCTGCAAAGACCGGAGAAGGTCTGGAGGCGCTTCTTCAGGCAATAGAAGAGATCCTGCGGGAGCAGAAAATTTATATCGAACGAGTTTATTCCTATCAGGAATCCGGGAAAATCCAGCTCATCCGGAAGTATGGAGAACTGCTGGAGGAAGAATACAAAGAAGATGGAATCCATGTATCTGCATACGTGCCGAAAGAGCTTGACGGGAGGGTATAACAGATGGCTTTACAGTTTATTTTTGGAAATCCGGGTTCGGGCAAGTCACATTATCTATATGAACATATCATTCGGGAATCAATGAAACATCCTGATATTAATTATATTATTCTGGTGCCGGAACAGTTCACGATGCAGACGCAGAAGGAACTGGTCCTGCGGCATCCGAGACATGGAATTATGAACATAGACGTGCTGAGTTTTGCACGTCTTGCTTTTCGTGTTCTGGAAGAAACAGGGAATGGAAGCAGGGAGATTCTGGATGATGAAGGAAAGAATCTGATCCTCAGGCGACTCGCGGGGAAAAAAGAAGATTCGCTAAAGGTTTTAAAAGGAAATATCAAAAAGCCAGGTTACATCAGTGAGGTGAAATCCGTTATTTCCGAGCTGACGCAGTACAACATTTCCCCGGATGGCATGGATGATATGATCACGGAGGCAGATGAGTCTTCGTATCTTGCCTGGAAATTGAAGGATATCCAGGTGATGTATCAGGCATTTGAAGAATATCTTGCAGATAAATATATTACAAAAGAAGAAATTCTGGACATTCTCTGCAATGTGATGGACAAATCGAGAATGCTGAAGGACAGTGTGATCGCGCTGGATGGGTTTACCGGATTTACGCCGCTTCAGAACAAGGTGCTGGGGGAAATGCTGCATCATTGTCAGAAGGTGATGATTACTGTCACGATGGATAAGAGGGAAGATCCTTACGTGATGAAAGACAAGTATCAGCTGTTTGCGCTGAGTAAGCAGATGGTGACGTCTCTTGTGAAGATTGCAGGGGAGGAAAAGGTGCTGGTCGAAGAGCCGGTCTGTCTGTACCAGGAGCCGGTCTGGCGTTTTAGAAATGCGCCGGCACTTGCATTTCTGGAGAAGGAACTGTTCCGTTACAGTGGCAGGACTTACAGGGAAAAGCAGTCAAATGTGCGGGTTTATGCAGCGGCAAATCCCAGGATGGAAGTAGAATGCGCTGCCCAGAGGATACGTTTTTTAATTCGTAAGAAAGAATATCGTTACCGGGAGATCGCGGTGATCGCAAGTGACATGAATCTCTATGCGGATGAGATCGAGAAGACTTTCCGGGAGTATGAGATTCCGGTTTTCATGGATTATAAGCGGAATGTACTTTTAAATTCTTTTGTGGAGTATATCCGGAGTCTTCTTGCGATGGCAGAACAGAATTTTTCTGCAGAAAGTGTGTTCCGTTTCTTAAGAACGGATCTGGTCGGATTTACCGGTGAGGAATTGGATCTTCTGGAAAATTATGTACTTGCGCTGGGCATCCGTGGTTACAAAAAATGGCAGGAAAAATGGATCCGCAGAGCGAAGGATACGACCGAGGAAGAGTTGGAGGTACTGAATCATCTCCGGGTATGCTTTGTGGAAAAAACAGAAGAGCTGGTGTTTGTCTTAAAGCAGCGTCAGAAGACAGTGCGGGATGTGACGCTTGCAATCTGTGAATTTCTGGAAAAAGAAGAAATCCAGAAGCAGGTAAAAGTATTGGAGAATCAATTTACAGAAGCAGGAGAGCTTGCACTTGCAAAAGAATATGCACAGATCTATCGTGTGGTGATGGAGCTGTTTGACAAGTTTGTAAGTCTTCTTGGAGATGAGCGGATTGCGCTCAAAGAGTACAGGGAGCTTCTGGATGCCGGAATGGAAGAGGCAAGGATCGGTGTAATTCCGCCAAGTCTGGATGAAGTGATGGCAGGAGATATTGAGCGAACGAGACTGAAAGATATCCGGGCGCTGATCCTTCTGGGAGTCAATGATTCTCTGATTCCGGGAAATGCATCCGCAGGTGGACTGATTTCAGACAGAGACCGGGAGCGTTTTGAAGAAAGAGGAATTGCGCTTGCACCGGGAACAAGAGAAAAAAGTTACATCCAGAAATTTTATCTGTATCTGCACATGACAAAGCCGACGGAAGAATTGATGCTGACCTACAGTAAAGTATCGGCCGATGGAAAGAGCAGGAGGGCGGCATATCTGATCGGGGATCTGAAGCGGATGTATACAAAGCTTCCTGTATTTAATATGGATCAGTATGGGATGGAGACAAAAGAAATGCTTCCACAGACCGGGATCGGGTCATTGATCGAAGGATTACAGAACCCGAAAAAGATGGAGGAAGGCAGCTGGCAGGAGCTGTACCGTTGGTATTGTGCGCAGGAGGACTGGAGCGAAAAGGTGCACGATCTGGCAAGGATCAGCAGATACCGCAGGCCGGAGGACAATCTGACTTTGCAGACCGCACGGAAGCTTTATGGAGACTGGGCACCAAGCATTTCAAGACTGGAGAAATTTGCTGCTTGTGCCTGTGCGCATTTTCTGACCTATGGACTTCGCCTTAAGGAGAGAGAGGTCTATGAATTTGCTGCTCTTGATTTTGGAAATATTTTTCATAAAGCACTGGAAAAATATGCCCGACGGGTAGAACGGGAAGGCCTGGAATGGACTGAGGTTACAAAGGAGCAGCAGGAACAGTTTGCGTCGGAAAGCGTGGATGAGAGTATCGTAGATTACAGCAATACCGTAATCTACAGCAGTGCGCGGAACGCGTATATCGTGCCACGTATGAAACGTATGATGAACCGGACGGTCTGGGCGATGACAAAGCAGCTTCGGAAGGGAAGCTTTAAACCGGAGGGCTATGAGGTAAGCTTTGGAAGCGGAAAGATTGACAGGATCGATACATGTGAGACGGAAGATCAGGTCTATGTGAAGATCCTGGATTATAAAACCGGGGCAAAGAGTTTTGATATGGCAGCTTTTTATCATGGTCTGCAGATGCAGCTGGTGGTGTATATGGAAGAAGCAGTCCGGCTGGAGGAAAGAAAACATCCGGGTAAAAAGATTGTGCCGGCAGGCATTTTCTACTATCGGATGAAGGATCCGATCGTCGGGAAAGAGCTGGATGAAGAAAAACTGGAAGAGGCAATTTTAAAGGAGCTTCGGCTGGATGGAATCATCCGTCAGGAGGATGCCGTGATTCAGAGACTGGATGCGGATTTTTCGGGGAATTCGCTTGTGATTCCGGCAGGAAAGACGAAAAGCGGCTATTCCAAAGCATCCAAAATGCTCCTGCCGGAAGAGTTTGATGCAGTGCTGACTTATGCACAGAAAAGACGGACTGATCTTCAGGGAGCAATGTACCGCGGAAAGGCGGAGGCACTGCCGTATGAGATGGGTACACAAAATGGCTGTACGTATTGCCCATACCGGGATATCTGCGGATTTGATGAGCAGATCGAAGGATATGAATACCGGAAGCTTGAGAAGCTTCCGAAGGAAATTGTAATGGAGAAAATTATGGCAAAGCTGGAAGAGGAGAAGCAGACATGGGAGTAAAATGGACCGAAGAACAGCAGCAGGTGATCGACCTGCGTGATCATAATATTCTGGTGTCAGCAGCCGCTGGTTCCGGGAAAACTGCTGTTCTGGTGGAGCGGATTATTGCGAGACTGACAAGGGATGCAAATCCGGTGGATGTCGACCATATGCTGATCGTGACCTACACTGAGGCGGCGGCGGCTGAGATGAAAGAAAGGATCGGTGCTGCGATTGAGAAGGAGCTGGAGGAGGATCCGTCAAGTGAACATCTGAAGCGGCAGTCTGCCCTGATCCATACAGCAAAGATTACAACGATCCACAGCTTCTGCCTGTCTGTGATCCGGGAGTATTTTCACACGATCGATCTGGATCCGGGATTCCGTATTGCGGAAGAAGGAGAATTAAAGCTTTTGAAGCAGGACGTGATGAAAGAGCTTCTGGAAGCAAAATATGAAGAAGGAAACGAGGATTTCCTGCGTTTTGTGGAGACTTTTGCAACCGGAAGGGAAGATCTGCAGGTGGAAGAAATCATCAGCAGACTGTATGAATTTGCCGGAAGTTATCCAGATCCGGAGGAGTGGCTGGATGACTGTGCAAGGATGTACGAAGAGAGCGGGGAAAAAGCCATTTATATTGAAAAGGTGATGGAGTATATCCGGAGAACAGTTGCGGATATGCAGATGCTGATGGAAAAAGCGGACCAGATCTGCATGGAACCGGACGGACCGTATATGTATGGAGAAATGCTGGAAGCGGATCAGAAAGTTCTGAGAAAGCTTTTTGCGGCAAAGAGCTATGAAGAAATGTATGAGGCACTGAAAGAAAAGCCGGCATGGAAAACTCTGTCCAGAAAGAAAGATGACGCAGTAGATCCGACAAAAAGAGAGCAGGTAAGAGCCTATCGGGATACCTGGAAGAAACTTATCGATGACATTCGAAACAATTATTTTTTCCAGCCGCCATCTGAGATGGAAGCAGACCGGAAAATCTGCATTCCGGTGATGCATGAGCTGGTCAGTCTGGTAAAAGAATACCAGAGGGTACTTGCAGCTAAGAAGGCAGAAAAAAATCTGATCGATTTCCGGGATATGGAACAGTTTGCCTTGCAGATCCTGACAAGAAAAGAAAACGGAAAAAGAGTGCCTTCTGAGGTGGCAAAGGAGTATCAGAATACATTTGAGGAAGTAATGATCGATGAATATCAGGACAGTAACCTGATCCAGGAGGCGATCCTGACCTGTGTGTCCCGGATCAGCAGAGGGGAAAATAATCTCTTCATGGTAGGAGATGTGAAGCAGAGTATTTACCGTTTCCGCTTGTCAAGGCCGGAGCTTTTCATGGAAAAATTCAATACCTACAGTCTGACGGACGGAGGAAACAGGCGAATCGATCTGCACAAAAATTTCCGAAGCCGGGCAGAAGTGCTGGATGCGGTAAACTTTATTTTCCGACAGATCATGACCGAAGAGCTTGGAAGGATCACATACGATGAGAATGCTGCACTTTATGTGGGAGCTTCTTACCCGGAATCCGAAAAGAATGAGACAGAAATCCTTCTTCTGGATACAAAAAGTGAGGAAGAGGATACCGGGCTTTCTGTGCGAAGCGGAAGCCAGACGGCAAAAGAGCTGGAAGTACGTCTGATCGCACAAAGAATCGGAGAGCTGATGGAAAGTCAGCAGATTGTAGATAAAGAAACGGGAATGTTGCGACCGGTACGCTATCAGGATATTGTAATCCTGACAAGAAGCCCTGCAGGATGGACCGATACTGTTACACGAATTTTGCAGGAGGAGGGATTACCGGTTCTGGCTGAATCAGCAGATGGGTATTTTGAAACTCTGGAAATTGGATGGATGATGGACTATCTGCGTGTACTTGACAATTTTCGTCAGGACATCCCACTCGTTGCGGTGCTGAAATCTCCGTTTGGAAGAATGACAAATGAGGAACTGGCACAGATCAGAGAATTGAATGCAGAAGTACCATTTTATCAGAATGTACTGGAAACAGCGGATCCGGAAAAAAAGACAGATCTTCCGGCGGGCATTCTGAAAAAAGTGCGCGATGTATTTGGATGGCTTTTTTATTTCCGGGAGCGGATACCGTACACGGCAATCCATGATCTCCTGTGGGAGATCATGAAAAAGACAGGATACCGGGATTATATCGCGGCAATGCCAGGAGGAAAAGGAAGGCGCGCGAATCTTGATATGCTGATCACCAGGGCAAAGGCATTTGAGGCAACCAGCTATAAGGGACTGTATCATTTTGTCCGTTATATTGATCAGCTCAAGAAATATAATGTAGACTTTGGGGAAGCCGGGCTTTACGATGAGCAGACGGATGCAGTTCGTCTGATGAGTATCCATAAGAGTAAAGGATTGGAATTCCCGATTGTGATCGTGACCGGAATGGGAAAGAGGTTCAACATTCAGGATACCACGGCAAGCGTTGTGATCCATCCGGATCTGGGGCTTGGAATCGATGCGATCGATCTGGAGCGGCGAACCAAATCTCCGACACTATTAAAGAAAGTTATTCAAAATGAAATCGGTCTGGAAAATCTTGGTGAGGAGCTTCGTGTGCTTTATGTAGCACTTACACGTGCAAAGGAAAAGCTGATTCTTACCGGAACGGTTCCACATGCGGCAGACAAACTGGAAGCCTGTCAGCTGGAACAGGAAAACAGTCAGAAAGAAACACTGGACTTTACAAAACTTGCACGTGCAACGTCTTATTATGACTGGATCTTGCCGGCGGCAGTGCGTAAAACAGAAGAAGTTCCGATTGAATTAAAAGTGATTGGTGTTGATACGCTTGTAGAAGGTGAAGTGGATAAGGAAGCAGCAGACTATCTGGAAAAAGAGGTGTTCCTTGAAAAAATAGAGTCAGAAGAACATCCGATGGCTGTGACGGATGAACGTTTTCGGGCAAAAATCGAGGAAGCATTTTCCTACAGATATCCGTATCAGGGTGAAGATCAGATGAAAATGAAGTACACCGTGTCAGAGCTGAAAAAATATGCGATAGCTTCGGAAGAAGAAGATGGAGAAATACTGATTCCGGAAGAGGAGATTGTTCCAATCCTTCCGAATTTTATGAAAGAGGAAGAAGAGGTAAAAGGAGCAACAAAAGGAACAGCTTATCATAAAGTAATGGAGCTTCTTGATTTTTCGAAAATATATACGATGGATTTACTGCGGGAAAACATAGAGAATCTGAAAAACGAAGGATACCTGGATGCGGGAACAGCCGGGTGTATTCAAAAAAAAGAAATTATGGAGTTTCTTAATACGAATGTGGGAAAAAGAATGCAAAATGCAGCCAGGGCAAAAACACTTTACCGCGAGCAGCCGTTTGTTCTCGGTGTAGATGCAAAAGAATTTTATCCGGATCAGAAAAAGGGTGAAATGGTACTGATCCAGGGAATTATTGATGCCTACTTTGAAGAAGACGGAGAAATTATCGTACTCGATTATAAAACCGATCGTGTACAAACCGAAGCCGAACTAAAAGACCGTTACCAGGAACAGCTCCGCCTTTACACCAAAGCCCTTGAACAGATCACCCGGAAAAAAGTAAAAGAACAGATCATCTACTCCTTCACCCTTTGCAAAGAAATCCACCTGGAGGGCTACAAAAATGATTAAAATAATACTCCTGGCATACCTGCTATTGATCAACATCATCACCTACTTCACCTACGCCGCCGATAAAACCAAAGCCCGCCAAAACAAATGGCGAATCCCCGAACGAACCCTCATCCTCCTGGCCCTTCTGGGCGGCTCCCCCGCCGCCCTCCTCGCCATGAAACACTACCACCACAAAACCCGCCACCTGAAATTCAAATTAGGAATCCCTATTATTCTAATCATTCAAATAATAATCACATTTTTTCTTTACCCAAATATTTAAAATATTTGATTTCCCAGCACAGTCGCCTTACAGGCGCTGTGCGTCCCCTTTATCCAAAACATAATACCAAACGAAACTATCCACCCAGGGGCGCTGCGCCTCTTTATATAACTTCCCTTCTCCAAATTCTGCAGTCGACCCGTCCCCCTTTTCACAATCCTTCAAATTTCGCCCCAGCATCAGCCCTGGCAGCCCGCCCAAGCGGATGGCTGGTCATTCGATAACCTTGAGCGGCTTGCAGATAGAAATAAAGTCCACCACTTCCCTTGAGGGGCAATGGAGATGAGACTCAAACATTGTGGAAGCCATTGCTGACACAATGTTCGCATTCAGAGGCTCATCGGAATGCCTTCGCCCCGTGGGAAGTGGTGGACTTTATTTCTATCCGCAAGCTGTCACAACCTCCCTCCCACCATCCGTCTCCCACCCATTTCTTTAGGAAATCTTCAGAAAGTCTTATACAATATTATATTGACTCACTATATTATATAACGTATAATATGCTTAACAAAACAATATAACAAACAATAAAAGGATGTGAATCATATGGTATTTAACACCGGAGCTGCTCTCCTTGATGCGATCGTGCTTGCTGTTGTGTCGCGGGAGCAGGAAGGAACCTATGGATATAAGATTACCCAGGATGTTCGGAAAGTTTTGAATGTATCAGAGTCAACAATGTATCCGGTACTGAGAAGACTTCAGAAAGATGAATGTCTGGAGGTCTATGATATGCAGTTTGACGGAAGAAACCGCAGATACTATAAAGTTACAGAAAAAGGAATGGCACAGCTTAATTTATATAAAGTCGAATGGAAGAACTACACAAGGAAGATTACAGAGATGTTCGAGGGAGGTGCAGCCGAATGAACCGTACAGAGTATATGAGGGAATTAGATGCACTGCTTCATGGAATTTCGAAAGAAGAAAGAGAAGAAGCAATGCAGTATTACAATGATTATTTTGATGACGCCGGAAGCGAGAATGAAGAAAAAGTAATCGAAGAGCTGGGAAGTCCTGCAAAGCTTGCAGAAACAATCCGTGCCGGGATAAATGGCAATACCGATGAGGTGGAAAGTTATGGAGAGTACGGAGAGCGAGGATATCAGGACAGGCGTTTTGACAGCAGTGAGTACCCGGCAGGAAGAGATGACTATTATAAAGACAGCTATTCGGAGACATATGGAGAAAGCCAGTCACAGAATGACAGGAATCCATTTTCAGAAAGACAGTATTCTTATACAGCCAATTCTAATCAGGGATATGGTGCGGGTCAGACGACAGAAATGCCACGGAAGAAATCCAGTGCCGGCAAGATCATTTTGATCATCTGTATCCTTTTGATTGGGCTTCCAATTGTAGTTCCGACAGCACTTGGTCTTCTTTTGGCGGCATTTGGAGTTCTGGTCGTACTTGCAATATCAGCAATAGCGATCTGGGTGGCAGCAGTTGCAACCGCAGCCGTAGGGATTCTGTTGGGGATTCACGGATTTGGTCAGCTGTTTTATTCCCCGGTTCTTGGAATTGGAATGCTTGGTGTCGGCTGCCTGCTGCTGGCACTTGGGGCAGTATTTACAGTATTGATCGGATGGGGATGCATCAAACTGATTCCAATGATGTTCCGTGGTCTTGTAAATCTTTGTCGCAGACCATTTCAGAAAAAGAGAGGTGAATGCAGATGAAAAAAGGATGGAAGATTTTCTGGACAGTTATTATAAGCCTGACAGGGGCAGGAGTTGTATTTTGTATCATTGCGTTATGCCTTGGAGTCACATTTTCACAGTTTGAAAAAGCATATCCGAATGGAATTGGTATTATAAGAAAGAATTACGTTTCTTTCGAGGAAGATTGGGATGATGACGACGATGATGAGCCGGAAGAGACAGAAAATGTTGTATCAGGGGAGACATTTTCGAACGTAGAGAATCTGAAGCTTGATATCGGTGCAAGTGAGGTACAGATCAAGACGGGGACGGATGATAAGATCCATGTGGATGATTCCAGGATGAAAACGGAAGATGCAGTGCAGAAAAGACTGTCCGATGACAGGAAAACCCTGGAAATAACAACGAAAATGCGCAGCAGTTTCGATTTCAAAAATGTGAGAAACGTAAAGGGAACACTTGTGATCTATCTTCCAAGAGATTACAAGTTCGATCAGGTGGACATGGAATATGGTGCAGTAACAGCAGAGATCGATGGACTAAATGCGAAAAGCCTTAAGATTGAAAGCGGGGCATCAGGCTGTACAATAAAAAATGCAGATATAGAGGAGTTAGATGTAGAAACAGGTGCCGGAAGTCTGGATTTTTATGGAACAGTGGAAAAAGAAGTGGACATTGACTGTGGTGCTGGAAGCGTCACACTGAATCTGGAAGGAAAAGTGGAGGATTATAATTATGAACTGGATAGCAGTGCCGGTTCGGTAGAAATTGGAGAAGATATAGATCTTGGCGGCTTAAGCACAGAGAAGTCAATCGATAATGGCAGTAAACGCACGATTGAGATATCGAACGGAGCAGGCAGCGTGGAGATCCGTTTCCATTAGAATTAACATAGACAGAAAAATGTATCAGATGAAACACATATATAATAGAAGAAACACAAAAATAGGAGAAACTTTTAGGAGGAATTTTTATGGAACAGAAAAGATTATACAGATCCGTAACAAACCGTAAGATCTGCGGTGTATGTGGAGGCCTTGGAGAATATTTTAATATCGATCCTACATTGATCCGGCTTGGAGGTGTTTTGCTGGCTTGCGTAAGCTGTGGGACTGCCGTGGTTGCCTATTTTGTTGCAGCAGTTATCATTCCGGATCCAGAATAAAAAATAAGAGAGCTTTGCCGATAAAGAAAAGGCAGAAGGAGAAGAAGTCGGAAGTAATGTTTTCGGCTTCTTTTATAATAATCAGGTATAAATGTATAAAATCCATAATTGGGGAAACACTCTGAAAAAGGAGTTGAAAGGTATGAAAAGCACAAAGACAAAGAAAATCAGACGCGAAGATATCCCCAATCTGGAAACAAGTGAGCGGGTAAAATACGAGATTGCGGAGGAGCTTGGACTTCTCGATAAGGTTCTGGAAGATGGCTGGAAGAGTCTGTCATCAAAAGAAACCGGGCGGATCGGAGGAATCATTTCAAAAAAATCCAGGAAGAATGAGACTGGGAATTTACAATAATATTACAAATTTTAAAAAATGTGAATATTTTGCAACGTTTGTTGAAAAAGCACTGTATGTTTGATATAATCGCTTGACCGCAAAAACCGAGAAAATGGAACGGGTGAGGCAAATGAATGAAAAAATGAACGTACTGGACGTACAGCTTGATGACTGTACGGCAAAAGATGCGATGAAGATCATTGCAGAATATATGCAGACAGAAGAACTTAACACAGTAGATATTGTTACGGTGGATACCCTGATGAGAGCGACACAGCTTGACGGTATGAAAGAAGAGCTGGAGAAACTGGATCTTCTGCTTCCGGGAGATATGGCGATTCTTGAAGCTGCAAAGATCACAGATAGAAAGCGGATCCAGGAGATGGAGGATCAGACGATGCTGAAGATGGTATTCCATTATTTTCATAAGAACCGCTGTAAGATATTTATACTGGCAGGATCTGAGGAAGAAGGAGACAGACTGCAGGGCTATCTGCATGAGGCATACAGTGGGATTCAGGTTGTCGGTATGAAAGCAGTACCGGTAGACGAAAGTGAGGATGACAGGATCACCAATCTGGTCAACGGCGGAGAAGTAGACTGTGTGATTGCCAGCATGGATTTCCCTTGGCAGGAACAGTTTGTTTACCGGTGCAAAGAGCAGCTGAATACCAGAATGTGGTTTGGAACAGGACATAGTATTGCTTCCTTTGCAAATGGTGAGAACTGGGCAGATCACCTGAAAAATTTTATCGGTAAAAGGATTTTAAAACGGGAGATCAAAAAAGAGCAAAAAAGAAAAGAAGTATAATTGAAGCGACAAAAGACTGAAAATAATAAAAAAAATCAAAAAATCTTTTTTGATAGAATAAATTTTATAATAAACTCAATTGAGGAAATGCATAAAAAAATGTGATTTCCTCTTTATTTTTTTGGTAATATGTATTAAAGTATTATATGTATATGGCTAAGTCCACAGTTGCGGGGGATGAAGATTGTACAAAGTGTATAGAACCACGGAGGATGGAGGAGAGAGAATATGATATCAAATCAGATACTGCAGAATACGATTGAAGGGTTGAAATCAATTACAAGGATTGATCTTGGAGTGATGGATACAGATGGAAAGACTTTGGCGACAACATTTCCGGAGCCTGGAGATTATGAGAATGCCGTTCTTTCGTTTGTAGAATCTCCGGCAGAAAGTCAGGTGATTCAGGGGTATCAGTTTTTCAAAATTTATGATGAACACCAGCTGGAGTACATTCTGATCGCCAATGGCGGCAGTGAAGATGTTTATATGGTTGGCAAGATTGCAGCCTTCCAGATCCAGAATCTTCTGGTAGCATATAAGGAGCGTTTTGACAAGGATAATTTCATCAAAAACCTTCTTCTTGACAACCTTCTTCTGGTGGATATTTATAATCGCGCCAAAAAATTACATATTGACACAGAGGTAAAACGTGATATCTTTATAGTTGAGACTTCTCGGGAAAGAGATGTCAGTGCGCTTGACAGTCTCCGTTCTGTTCTGGGTGGAAAGGGCAAGGACTTTATTACAGCTGTTGATGAGAAGAACATCATCGTAGTAAAAGAATTAGGTCCTGGCGATGGATATCCGGAGATGGACAAGACTGCGCATGAGATTCTTGATCTTCTGAAAGCAGAAGGAGAAGAGAATATCCGTATCGCATATGGTACGATCGTCAATGACATCAAAGAAGTATCCAAGTCTTACAAAGAAGCGAAGCTTGCGCTCGATGTAGGAAAGATCTTCTTCGACGAGAAGGAAGTTATTGCATATAGTGCGCTTGGAATCGGACGACTGATCTATCAGCTCCCAATTCCGCTCTGCAAGATGTTTATCCGCGAAATTTTTGAGGGGAAATCTCCGGACGAATTTGATGAAGAGACGCTCACGACCATCAATAAGTTCTTTGAGAACAGCCTGAATGTTTCCGAGACATCAAGACAGCTGTATATTCACAGAAATACACTGGTGTACCGTCTTGACAAACTGCAGAAGAGCACAGGACTGGATCTGCGCGTATTTGAGGACGCAATCACATTTAAGATCGCGCTGATGGTAGTCAAATATATGAAATACATGGAAACACTGGAGTATTAAGTTATATCGGAGTATGGATAATTAGGAGGAGCATATGATAGAACTTAAAGAAGTTACCAAGGAATACTCAAAGGGTATTGCTGCACTCAATGGTATCAACCTTCGGATCGAACAGGGAGAGTTCGTATTCGTAGTTGGAGACAGCGGTTCCGGAAAGTCTACGTTGATACGTCTTCTGATGAAGGAGATCGAACCAACGTCGGGTACGATTATTGTCAACGGTCAGAATCTGAATCGTATGAAACATCGCCAGATTCCGCAGTACAGAAGAGGAATCGGCGTTGTATTCCAGGATTTCAGACTTCTGAAAGACCGCAATATTTATGAGAATATTGCATTTGCACAGCGGGTTACAGAAAAATCAACCCGTGTCATCAAAAAGAAAGTGCCGGCGGCTCTGTCACTTGTCGGACTGGCACAGAAGTACAAAGCGTTCCCGAAGGAATTGTCCGGTGGGGAACAGCAGAGAGTTGCAATTGCCAGAGCTGTTGTAAATGAGCCTGCCATTTTGCTGGCTGACGAACCGACAGGAAACCTGGATCCAACCAACTCATGGGAGATCATGAAACTTCTTGAAGAAGCGAACGAGAGAGGAACTACAGTTCTGGTAGTTACTCACAACCAGGAAATTGTAAACGAGATGAAAAAGCGCGTTATTACGATGAAGAAGGGTGTCATTGTCAGCGACGAACAAGAAGGTGGGTATAAGCATGAGGATTAGTACAGTTGGATACTCCGTGAAACAGGGAGTTAAGAATATTGGAAGAAATAAGATGTTTTCACTGGCATCTGTTGCAACTATGGCTGCATGTATCTTTGTGTTCGGACTGTTTTTCTCAATTATTATGAACTTCCAGTATATTGTACACAAAGCAGAAGAAGGCGTGGCAATCACTGTATTTTTTAATGATGATGCAACGCAGGAGCAGATTGATAATATTGGCGCACAGCTTAAAAAGCAGGATGGTGTAAAAGAGATCAAGTATGTGTCTGCAGACGAAGCATGGGATACATTTAAAGATCAGTATTTTGGCGAATCAAGTGACCTTGCAGAAGGATTTAAAAATGATAACCCTCTGGCAGGATCTGACAACTATGAAGTATATATGACAGATGTGGCTTCACAGAAGAAGCTGGTTTCCTTTGCGGAAAGCCTTGACGGGGTTCGCAAGGTTAACAAATCAGATACCGTAGCCAATACACTGAACAGTGTGAACAAGCTGGTATGGTATGTATCGGTTGTTATCATTGCGATTCTTCTGGCAGTATCCATTTTCCTGATCAGCAATACGGTCACAATGGGTATTACTGTCCGAAGGGAAGAGATTGCAATCATGAAATATATCGGTGCGAAGGATGGTTTTGTACGGGCACCGTTCATCATTGAAGGTATCCTGATCGGTCTTGTCGGTGCGGCGATTCCGCTTGGTATCCTTTATGTACTTTATAATAAAGCAATTACTTATATTCTTACAAAATTCAGCTTGCTGAATAATATTCTGGATTTCCTTCCGGTGGGGCAGGTATACAAGACACTGCTTCCGGTCGGACTTTTACTGGGAATCGGAATTGGTTTTGTGGGAAGTTTCTTTACGATTAGAAAGCACTTAAGAGTCTAGTCGCATAATATTTAAGGGAGACGAATATGATAAGAGGGAAAAAAATACTTGGGGCGTTACTGGCGTTTACACTTTGCTTCAGTATGGTAATTCCGGCACAGGCTGATGATATTTCGGATGCGAAAAAGAAGCAGCAGGAGCTGGAACAGCAGAAGAATACGGCTGAGGCGGAGAAGTCGGAACTTTCTTCTGAACTGGATTCCATTGTATCAAAGATGGAGAAGACACAGTCAGATCTGACTGCAAAAGAGACGGAGATCAATGATGCAGAGACAGAGCTGGTAACTGCGAAAGCCAACGAAGATGACCAGTACCAGACGATGAAGCTACGTATCAAGTATATGTATGAGAACGGGAGCAATGAATTCCTGGAGATCCTGATGGAAGCTAACAGTATTGCAGATCTGCTGAACAAAGCAGAATACATCAACAAGATTTCCAAATGTGACCGTGAACTTCTTGTAGAATACGAAGATACAAGAAAAGATGTCGAGAACAGAGAAAATGCACTTAAAAAAGAGTATGCAGAGCTGGAAAGCCTGCAGGATGAACTTGCGGGAGAACAGGCAAATGTAGAAAAGCTTCTTGCTGATAAGAACATTCAGATCAATAACCTGACATCTGAGATCAGCAGTAACGCTGACAAGCTGAAGCAGCTGATTGCAGAAGCAGAGGCGGCAGAAGCCCGCAGAAAAGAAGCAGAAGCAACGGCAGCCGCTCAGGCAGCACAGGCAGCGGCAGCAGCTTCGTCAGGCACAAGCAGCTCAGGCAATACGAGCAGCAATGCAAGTGCAACGGGAACCGGATCACTTACACATCCGGTACCGGGAGCAGTGATTACCAGTGGCTTTGGCGGACGTGTGGCACCGACTGCAGGTGCAACAACCGGTCATGACGGAATCGATTATGGTGCAGGATACGGAGCAGCAGTTTATGCGGCTGATTCTGGAACCGTTATTACCGCACAGTACAATAGTGCACGTGGAAATTACATCGTAATCAATCACGGTAATGGAATGCAGACATGGTATCAGCATCTGAGTTCGATGAATGTTACCGTGGGACAGACGGTGGCAAGAGGTCAGGTGATTGGAAATGTCGGTACGACCGGAATTTCCACAGGACCACATCTTCACTTTGAAGTTCATGTAAATGGTGTACCGGTCAATCCACTGAACTATCTGTAAGATAATACATAACAGGTATGAAAGAGTAAATGATGGAAAATAATAAAAAGAATTTTTGGAAGGGGGCGCTTGCAGGCGCCCTCGCTATGTTTATGGTAGGTGCTGCGGCACTTGGAATTATGAATGTCGCAGGTGTAGACCTTGGAACCAGTCAGGAAAAGGTTGTAAATGCGCAGGAAGAGAAAAAACTGAATAAACTGAAAAAGCTGATTGATGAAAATTATCTTTATACAGATGATTTGAAAGAAGAAGATCTGGAGAACGGACTTTACAGTGGATACATTAATGCACTGGGAGATCCGTATTCTGTATATTATGATGAAGAACAGACCAGATCCCTGCAGGAATCAACTTCGGGAGAGTATTCGGGAATCGGAGTTGTTTTTTCACAGAATCAGGAAACTAAGGTGATCACTGCAGTTCAGGTTTATGAGAACAGCCCGGCGAACGAAGCAGGTATCCAGGTAAATGATATTCTGTATAAGGTTGGAGATAAGGACGTAAGTGGAACGGATCTTTCCGATGTTGTACAGCTGATCCGCGGTGTAGAGAATACGACTGTTGATATCACAGTCCTGCGTGGGGATGATGCGAAGGAAGTGACAATGACGGTTACCCGGAGAAAAATCCAGGTGGAGACAGTCAAGTCTGAAATGAAGGATGACCAGATCGGTTATATCCGGGTTACGGAATTTGACAGTGTGACCTATGACCAGTTCAAGAGTGCACTCGGCAGTCTGGAGGACCAGGGGATGAAAGGAATTGTGGTTGATCTTCGGGCGAATCCGGGAGGCAATCTTGCGACAGTCACACAGATGCTGGATCTGTTACTGCCAAAAGGTACGATCGTGTCAACAAAAGACAAGAGTGGTCACGAAGAGGTGATCTCATCGGATGATGAACACCAGTTTACGAAGCCGCTGTCGGTTGTTGTTGACGGCAACAGTGCAAGTGCTTCCGAGATTTTTGCCGGAGCGATCCAGGACTACGGACTTGGATCGATCGTCGGAACAACAACTTACGGAAAAGGAATCGTTCAGCAGATTTTTGATCTTGGAGACGGAACCTGTGTGAAGCTGACAATGGCTGAGTACTATACTCCGAATGGAAGAAATATTCACAAAAAAGGAATTACGCCGGACGTAGAGGTTGAATATCAGCAGGATGAGAATAATCCGAATGCAGATAATCAGCTTGATGCAGCATTGGAACAGGTGAGAAATAAAATCAATCAATAACAGAAATCCGGAGGGAATGCCGAAAACGGCATTCCCTTTTAGTTTTTAATATGATATCATAAGTAAAGAATATTTTTTTTCAGGTAACAAAAGGACAATACTTTCTGTTACAGCAAAAATATAAATAGAAAACTGGAGGGAATAAGATGATTAACAAATTAGTCGCTAACATTAAAAAAACAGGAGCACCTATCGTTGTCGGACTGGATCCGATGCTTTCCTATGTACCAGAGCAGGTACAGAAAAAGGCATTTGCAGAGTATGGCGAGACTTTGGAAGGAGCAGCAGAAGCTATCTGGCAGTTCAACAAAGAGATCGTGGATAAGACTTATGATCTGATCCCGGCAGTTAAACCGCAGATCGCTATGTACGAACAGTTCGGAATTCCGGGACTTCAGGCATTCAAGAAGACGGTAGACTACTGTAAAGAAAAAGGACTTGTTGTCATCGGAGATATCAAGAGAGGTGATATCGGTTCTACTTCAGCAGCATATGCTGTTGGACATCTTGGAAGAGTTCAGGTAGGAAGCAAATCCTATGTACCGTTCGATGAAGATTTCGCTACTGTGAATCCGTATCTTGGATCTGACGGAGTAAAGCCATTTATCGAAGTATGTAAAGAAGAGAAGAAAGGTCTTTTTATCCTTGTTAAGACATCCAATCCATCCAGTGGAGAATTCCAGGATCGGCTGATCGATGGCCGTCCGCTTTACGAACTGGTCGGAGAAAAGGTTGCCGAGTGGGGAGCAGACTGCATGGGTGATGATTATAGCTACATCGGAGCAGTTGTGGGAGCTACTTATCCGGAGATGGGAAAAGTCCTTCGTAAAGTAATGCCGAAATCCTACATTCTGGTTCCGGGATACGGTGCACAAGGTGGAAAAGGAAAAGATCTGGTTCATTTCTTCAATGAAGATGGACTTGGAGCAATCGTAAACTCATCCAGAGGAATCATTGCAGCATATAAGCAGGAAGCTTATGCAAAATACGGTGCAGAGAACTTTGGAGATGCATCCCGTGCAGCAGTAGAAGCCATGGTAGCAGATATCAAAGGCGCGCTTGAGAACAGATAAGAGAAAAGAATGAGCCGGTGTGACAGAAGCTTCTGACATACCGGCAAATCCGGATTATAGGAGAATAGAAGATGACTACAAAGAAAAAAGAACAGGCAAAGGTTGTATCGCAGGAGCAGCTTGCAGATGGAATCTTCAGTATGTGGATCCAGACAGAAGCAGCAGGGAGTGCAAGACCGGGGCAGTTTATTTCCATGTATACCAATGATGGAAGCAAGCTTCTTCCGCGCCCGATCAGTATCTGTGAGATCGATAAAGAAGGTGGAAAACTTCGTGTGGTTTACCGTGTAACAGGGGAAAAAACCGGAACAGAAGAATTTTCACAGATGAAGGCAGGAGATACAATTCCGGTGATCGGACCACTTGGTAATGGATTCCCATTTGAGAAGGCCGAAGGAAAGAAGGTATTTCTGATGGGAGGAGGAATCGGTGTGCCGCCGATCCTGGAGCTTGCAAAACAGATGGAATGTGAGAAAAAGCAGATTGTGGTTGGATACCGTGATGCACATACCTTCCTGAAAGAAGAATTTGAACAGGCAGGAGAGCTTTATATTTCAACCGAAGATGGCAGTGTCGGAACAAAAGGAAATGTCATGGATGCAATCCGTGAGAATGCGCTGGAAGCAGATATGATCTATGCCTGTGGACCAACTCCGATGCTCCGTGCGATCAAACAGTATGCAGAAACAAACGGAATCGAATGCTATATTTCTCTGGAAGAGAGAATGGCATGTGGAATCGGTGCATGTCTTGCGTGCGTGTGCAAGTCAAAGGAAAAGGATGCGCACAGCAATGTGCACAACAAACGTATCTGTAAAGACGGACCGGTATTTCTTTCTACGGAGGTGGAAATCTAATGGATATGCGTGTAAATATTGCCGGAGTAGAATGGAAGAATCCGGTAACAGTGGCATCAGGAACCTTCGGATCAGGAGAAGAGTTTTCTGAATTTGTAGATCTGAACAAGCTTGGAGCTGTGACAACAAAAGGTGTGGCAAATGTACCGTGGCCGGGCAATCCGACTCCGCGTGTAGCCGAGGTTTACGGCGGAATGATGAACGCCATAGGACTTCAGAATCCGGGAATCGATCTGTTCTGTAAAAGAGATATTCCGTATCTGAAAAACTATGATACCAAGATCATTGTGAATGTTTGCGGACATGCACCGGAAGAGTATCTTGAAGTGGTAGAACGCCTTGCGGATGAACCGATCGATATGATGGAAATCAACATTTCCTGCCCGAATGTCAATGCAGGATTCCTTGCTTTCGGACAGGATGCAAAGCATGTAGAAGAGCTGACTGGACAGATCAAGAAGATCGCAAAGCAGCCGATCATTATGAAGTTGACACCGAATGTAACCGATATTACTGAGATAGCAAAAGCGGCAGAAGCAGGCGGTGCGGACGCAGTTTCCCTGATCAATACACTGACCGGTATGAAGATTGATATCAATCGTAAGACCTTTGCGGTGGCAAATAAGACCGGAGGTGTATCAGGACCGATCGTCAAACCGATCGCTGTCCGCATGGTATATCAGGTAGCACAGGCAGTGAACATCCCAATCATCGGGATGGGCGGTATTTCCTGCGCAGAAGATGCGATCGAGTTCCTTCTTGCAGGAGCAAGTGCCGTATCCGTAGGAACAGCCAACTTTCACAATCCGGCAGTGACGATGGAAGTGATCGATGGAATTGAAGCCTACATGAAGAAGAATGGCTTTGAGTCTGTGAAAGATATGGTTGGAATTGTAAAATAAAGAACATATAAGAGATGGAGGATAAATAAAATGGAAAGCTACAAACAGGAATTTATTGATTTTATGGTAGAAAGCCACGTTCTTAAATTTGGAGAATTTACACTGAAAAGCGGAAGAAAGTCCCCTTTCTTCATGAATGCAGGAGCTTATGTGACAGGATCACAGCTCAAAAGACTTGGTGAATATTACGCAAAAGCAATCCATGACAAATACGGGGATGATTTTGATGTATTATTCGGACCTGCTTACAAAGGAATCCCGCTTGGAGTTGTAACCGCGATCGCTTACAGTGAATTATACGGAAAAGAGATCCGTTACTGCTCAGACCGTAAAGAAGAAAAAGATCACGGAGCAGATAAGGGAAGCTTCCTCGGAAGCAAGCTTCAGGACGGAGACCGCGTGGTTATGATCGAAGATGTTACCACATCCGGCAAATCCATGGAAGAGACTGTACCGAAGGTAAGAGGAGCCGCTGATGTAACAATTGTTGGACTGATGGTATCCCTTGACCGTATGGAGGTAGGAAAAGGCGGTGTGAAATGCGCACTCGATGAAGTAAAGGATCTTTACGGATTTGAAACTAATGCAATCGTAACCATGAAGGATGTAGTAGAGCATCTGTACAACAAACCATGCAATGGTGAAATTGTTATCGATGACAAGATCAAGGCTGCAATCGACGCATACTATGAGCAGTATGGTGCAAAATAAGGAGGAGTTACAGTGACAGAAAAGACATATAAGGTGATGGGACTTGCCGGCGGTGCCAATATTGCGATCGGAATTATTTCTATTGTTGTTGGTGTGACAACCGGGATCATTTTGCTTGTCAGCGGTGGAAAGCTGCTTGGTGCGAAAAAGGGACTGACATTTTAGGAAGGGCGCTTTAAGTTGAAAGCAAAGAACAGAAAAAGACTTCGGGTTCTTGGGAAGATTTTATTTGTCCTGTATATTGGATTTTTATTTTACTTTCTGATTTTTTCTGACTGGTATGGACGGGAAGGAACCGGGGAATATCATTATAACCTGGTTCTTTTCTGTGAAATAAAAAGATTTTGGCTGTATCGAGATGTTTTAGGATGGGTATCTTATGCAAATCTGTTCGGAAATGTCCTGATTTTCATACCATTTGGATTTTTTATGCCGATGGCAAGCCGGTATCGCAGCTTTTTTCTTACCCTTTTCTACAGTTTTGGAGTGAGCTTCTTTGTGGAGTGCTTTCAGCTGGTAACAAGAGTGGGGAGTTTTGATGTGGATGATATGCTGCTCAACACCCTTGGCGGTGTGATCGGGTATATCGTCTTCGCGATTTGTAATATGATAAGGAGATGGCACGATGCGAAGCAGGAGAGATAAAAAAAGAGCACGCGAAAGAGATCGAAATAAAAGAAGCCGGAAGTATGGTCAGATAAAAAGAAAGCATTCCCGCAAGGGAATCTGGTCCTGTGTGATGGCAGTACTTGTTACGGCAGTGATAGCGGGATTGATTGTAATGGCATTTATGAATAAAGGGAAATCAGCAGCAATGGTAGGAAGCTTTGGGGTTTTCGATATGATTCTTGCCTGCATCGGTATTGTAACGGGTGTAAAAGGATTTAAAGAAAGAGATAAAAATTATCTGACCTGCAAGATCGGAATTGTTGTAAACGGATTTATTTTACTTGCCCTGATCTTAGTATTTATAAGAGGATGTGTATAAATGGAAGAAAGATATAATCTGGCAATTGACAGAATGAAAGCAATAATAGAAGAAAAAACAGTAGCAGAGCCATATCGGGAGTATTTCCAGCATGTGGCTCGGTTTATTTTAAAGCTTGATGAGCTGAAACAGAATGTGGAAAGCGGAAAGCAGAAAGAGATGTCAGAAGAAGAGCTGCAGGAAGAGATGAAGGATCTTTATGCAGACGAACTGGAAGCAAACTATGAGAAATCTTATGCAAATCCGGCTTATGCGGTTTTGGTGCTGGGAGGAGAACTGGGAAGCTTTTTGTCTGCGGTTTACACCGAGATCCGCGGAAGCATTTCTTATGTTCAGGAACAGCGTATGGAGTATGTTGTGATCGGAGCAGAGCTTTTGATTGAAATCTACAACAAATTTGAAGAAGAAAAGCAGCCGCAGCTGGAAAGCCTGAAGGAAATCTTTTACTGGTATGCAAGTGATTACTGCGATGTATTTGCGGCAGACCGCATCAAAGACCAGATCGATCCGGAAAGAGGATGCTTCATTGTGAATATGATCATGAATGAAGATCTTTCCGATCTGCGTTATCTCTACCGTATGGGAGAATATGTGGGGGTAAATGAAAGAGAGACAGCCGCATATTTAAATTCACTTTCACAGGAGAAGATTGATAAGATGGCAGATACCTTCAGTGAAGGATACAGGATTGGTTTTGTAAATACCGGAAAAGACCTGTCAAAAAAATCTGTAGTCAACATTTACTATGCAATGGGATTTGAACGGATCGTAAAAAAAGCCATTGAGAATTTTGCCAAAATGGGATTAAAGCCGAGTATTTTCCGAACAAGTCACAGCGTGATCACAAGAGGACGCAACAGCCAGATCGGATTTTTCAATATTTCCGGCAACAAGCAGTATGTCTATGACCACAGAGATGATATAGGGCTTGTGATGGATAAACAGTATGTAGAGCGAAAGCTGGAAGTGATGCGTACCACTTACGAGCAGAATAAAGAGATTGCAGCAGGCTATGCAGGACCGGCAGTGATCGACATTTTCGGAGAAAAGACTTTTGTTCCGCAGGCTAAACCAGAGGCAGTTAAATTAAGCGAAAAGCAGGAAGAACTTCTGGTTGCGATGAATGGAAGAGCCGGACGTCTGACCAATGAATATCTTCCGGGAGATGAGAGAAGCTTTACGATCATTTCCTGGCCGGTTCCGGAAATCGGAGAGCAGTATCATGAAATCTTTGATGAAACGATCAAGATCAATACTCTGGATTACAAGCTTTACCAGAAGGTGCAGCAGACAATGATCGATGCACTGGATAAAGGAGAGTATGTAAAAGTAACAGGCTCAGGCGAAAACCAGACGGATCTGAAAGTGATGCTTCATCCGCTTGCCGATCCGGCAAAAGAGACGATCTTTGAAAACTGTGTTGCCGATGTCAATATCCCGGTAGGTGAGGTGTTCACTTCCCCGGTACTGGAAGGAACAGAAGGTACCCTTTTTGTGAGCAAGGTATTCCTTCACGGACTTCCGTATTACAATCTGAAGATCAGTTTTAAAGAAGGAAAGATCACAGAGTATACCTGCACCAATTTTGATTCAGAAGAAGAAAATAAAAAATATATTTTCGATAACATTCTGCACAATCATCAGACACTTCCGATCGGCGAGTTTGCGATCGGAACCAATACCACAGCTTATGCGGTTGCGAAGAAATATGATATTGCAGATAAATATACGATTCTGATCGCTGAAAAGACGGGACCGCATTTTGCAGTAGGGGATACCTGCTACAGCTGGGCAGAGGATGTAAAGGTTTACAATCCGGATGGAAAAGAGATTATTGCAAGAGACAACAGCATATCGATCTTGAGAAAAGAGGATCCGTCGAAAGCATATTTCCAGTGCCATACCGATATCACCATCCCTTATGATGAGCTGGGAAGCATTGTTGTAGTGGCGAAAGACGGAACAGAGACAGAAATTATCCGTGATGGACGGTTTGTTCTTCCGGGAACAGAGATCCTCAATGAACCTCTGAATTAGTATTAGTTATGGATTTTCAATAATACCAATAAGTAAAATTAAATAATGGTCAGATAAGTAACGGTTGACATACCGCAACAGACTTAGTAAAATAACTTATAAGTGGTTAGCTATTTATTAAAATACTTATAGATAAAAGAAAAGGAGATCATTATGCCAAAAGTTGGAATCGTAATGGGCAGCGACTCAGATATGAAAGTAATGGGAAAAGCTGCCGACATGCTGGAAAAGTTTGGAATCGATTATGAGATGACGATCATCTCGGCACACCGTGAGCCTGATGTATTCTATGAATATGCGAAGTCTGCAGAAGCAAAAGACTTCAAAGTAATTATTGCAGGTGCAGGTATGGCAGCACATCTTCCGGGTATGTGCGCAGCTATTTTCCCAATGCCTGTTATTGGTATTCCAATGCACACAACATCACTAGGCGGTAGAGATTCATTATATTCAATAGTACAGATGCCTACAGGTATTCCTGTTGCAACTGTTGCTATTAACGGTGGTGCCAATGCAGGTATTCTTGCAGCCAAGATTCTTGCAACATCTGATGCAGCACTTCTTGAAAGGCTTAAGGATTATACTAAGAATCTTAAGGAAAGTGTTCAGAAGAAGGATGCCAGACTTCAGGAAGTCGGTTATAAGAATTATTAATTAGTAACTGAATAGTTACATTAACTTACATTTATCATAATATTGAAGGAGAAAGAATCATGGATTACAAGAAATCTGGAGTTGATATTGAAGCAGGTTACAAGTCAGTTGAGTTAATGAAAGAGGCCGTTAAGTCTACTATGAGAGAAGAAGTGTTAGGCGGAATCGGCGGATTCTCAGGTGCATTTTCACTCGCTAAGATTAAGGAGATGGAAGAGCCTGTATTACTTTCAGGAACTGACGGATGTGGAACTAAGGTTAAGTTAGCTTTCATTATGGACAAGCATGATACTATCGGTATTGATGCAGTTGCTATGTGTGTTAACGATGTTGTATGTGCTGGTGGAGAGCCACTCTTCTTCCTTGATTACATCGCATGCGGCAAGAATTATCCAGAAAAGATTGCTACTATCGTTGGTGGTGTTGCAGAAGGTTGCAGACAGTCTGAATGTGCACTT
>ENA-OPAH01000597-OPAH01000597.1-human-gut-metagenome-genome-assembly--contig:-NODE-597-length-27738-cov-4.846874_pt1 | contig 27738 bp, 29 predicted proteins | sample MGYA00241050_ERZ501416 | MGnify/ENA primary metagenome ERZ501416 (study PRJEB25962, sample SAMEA2042632) | human gut metagenome | biome: human gut; feature: human-associated habitat; material: faeces... | reverse complement strand
ACGGTAACGTGTTCAGCTGACCAATACTAATAGATCGAGGGCTTGACCTAATAAAAAGATTTTATGAAATGAGGTTGTTTCTTTTCCCACGGAAAAGACCACTAACCTCACCTGATACAAATCATCTCTGACACCTACGGTGTTAGGTCGAAGATTTGTAAGCATCAGGTGACTCGTTAACGGATTGTATTCAGTTTTGAAGGTGTAGATCTTCAAGAATTACATATTTCCGGTGATGATGCGCTCAGGGGACACACCCGTTCCCATTCCGAACACGACGGTTAAGACCTGAGCGGTCGATGGTACTTGGTGGGAAGCTGCCTGGGAGAGTAGATGGTTGCCGGAATCCAGTGAAGAACTTCGAAGTGATTCGAAGTTCTTTTTTTATATTTTATTTGACGGAAAAATCCATTTGTGATAGAATTGTGCGCATCGACTCAATTTGTTAAAAAGAAAGAAGATGCGTTTATGAAGAAAATGAAATCCCTTTTGGGGTCTATGCTTGGATATGGTTTCCTTTTTGGAATTGTTTTGCTGATTGTATTTGTGTTAGCCTGTTTTGGCGGCGTGATCATGCACTTTTTCGGATTTTATTACGAATCCGTTTGGAAACTGATGCTCTTTTTTATCTTGTCTGGATTGGTTGGGCTGCCTTTGGAATTGCTCGCCAAAGGAGTACCCAAGGCACTTTTGGCATTTAACAAGATTTCTACTGGTTTTGCCAGAGGGATATTTTTCATTTTAGATGTGTTGTCGACAATGGTATCTATGATTTTGATAGACTATTTTATGGAAAGTGTTTCTGCGACGTTGCGGTCTGTGATTGTGATTGCGGTGATTATTGCAATTCCTTCTGTTAAAGATATTGGAAAACCTAAAAAAGAAAGTACAGAACTGTAAGAATCTTCTTACAGTTCTTTTTTGTGGTCAAAACATTGAAGAAAATCTAGTCAGATTGTATACTAGAAGAAATCATTGGAAAGGGGAGGACGAATATGGAGGATATTTTACAGGGGCTCAATGCAGCACAATATGAGGCAGTTGCCACAACGGAGGGAATGGTACGTGTCATAGCCGGAGCTGGTTCCGGGAAAACCCGTGCCTTATCTCGGCGTTTTGCCTATCTGGTCAATGATATTGGAATTTTGCCGGGGAATATCCTCTGTGTGACCTTTACCAACAAATCTGCCAATGAAATGCGCCAGAGAATCCATTTGCTGACAGGGGACAATGATACAGGATATATCAATACGTTCCATGGCTTCTGCGTTTCCGTATTGCAGGAGGATAGTTATGCGGTGCAATATCCCAAGAGTTTTCTGGTGCTGGACCATGCAGATATTGATGCTATGCTGAAAATCATTTATGAAGAACGCGGTTTGACCCTGCGCAATATGACGTTCAGTAAAGCCAGAGATATGATTGAGATGCGAAAGTTGACAAAGGAACCGCTGTATTATCTGGATTTGATTCAGATGTCTTTGGAAGAGTTGCAGGAAAAATATAGAACAGCTGTAGAAACCAACGATATTATTTTTTATGGCTATCTTTATCAGCAGAAAAAATGTTTTGGGCTGGATTATGATGATCTGATTATTTTTACGCTTTATATCTTTGAGCAGAATGAGGAAATACGAGAAAAATGGCAGAAACGGCTGGAATACATTATGATTGATGAGTTCCAGGATATTGATAAACTGCAATATCGTTTGATGGAAGTGCTTTGTGGGTATCATAAAAACTTATTTATTGTAGGAGATCCAGATCAGACCATTTATACATGGCGCGGCGCCGATGTGAAGTTTTTATTGGATTTTGACAAGCATTTTCCCAGTGTAAAAACCATTATGATGATGGAAAATTACCGTTCTACGCCGGAAATCCTTTCTGTGGCAAATTCGCTCATAGCTAAAAATAAAAACCGTATGCAGAAAGATTTACTGCCGACCCTTCCCGGCGGAAAGCCTGTCTTTTGTCATCATGGAAAAACAGCGGAAGAAGAAGCGGTGTGGATGGCGAAGAAAATAGAGGAATTGCATGAGGATGGCGTTCCTTACAGAGATATTACCATTTTGTATCGTGCCCATTATCTGACCAGAACCGTTGAGGAGGTCTTTCTCAAGGAAAAAATTCCCTATACCATTTACAGCGGCATCCAGTTTTTTGGGCGGATGGAAATCAAAGATGCCCTTTCTTATTTACGTATGCTGGCATATAAGGATGATTTGTCCTTTGCAAGGGTTGCCAATGTCCCCAAACGGAATTTAGGGGAACGGCGTATGGCGTTTTTGCGGGAATATGCGGAGCAGAACCAATGCAGTTTATACGATGCTTTGCAGAAGAATCTGGATCATGAAATGATGAAAGGGACGAAGGCAGCGAGCTTTGTTTCTTTGATTGAAAATCTGGCATCCAATGCGGCGGAAAGACCCGTTTCAGAAGTTTTATCGGAGATTCTGGACTTAAGTGGATATGAAAAAATGCTGCGTACAGAAGGCAGTCAGGAGCGTTTGGACAATCTGGCAGAATTAAAGCAGTCTGTTTATGAATATGAAACCACTTGCGGAGAGGAAGCCACATTGGAGCATTATTTGACCCATGTGGCATTGTTTACTAACAACGATGTAGAAAGCGGAAAAGATCAGGTACGTATGATGACGGTGCATTCTGCAAAAGGTCTGGAGTTTCCCTATGTTTTTTTGTGTGGCATGAATGAAGGGATTTTCCCTTCCAGAAAAACAAACACAAAACAGGCAATGGAAGAAGAACGGCGTCTGGCTTTTGTAGCAGTTACCAGAGCGAAAAAGGGATTGTTCCTCTCAGAAGCAGAGGGGCGGAACTTTGACGGTTCTATGCGGTATCCTTCCCGTTTTTTGCTGGATATTGATGAAAAGTATCTAACTCATACGGAACCTCTGGCGAAAGATAGGTATGCTGAGGCACGTCGTTATATAGATGGAAAAGAGAAATACTTGGAGGAACAGGAAAAAGGTGCAAGTTTCATTTCAGGAGATCGGATACAACATCCTATTTTCGGAAAAGGGACGATACTAGAGGTGGATATGGAACGAGGGGCATATTTGATCCGTTTTGATGAGATGCAAACCTTCAGAAGCATTTCTATCCGGGCAAAATTGGAAAAAATTGACTTTTAGTGCATATATAATAGGAAAATTAGAAAATAATTTACTAAAATATTTCCTAATAAGATTTACGAAAACAAAAAAGAGGCAGAGAAATATATTATTCCTCTACCTCTAATTTCGTTAAGGCATATTCGATACATAAAAGAATCAGTTCGTTTCTGGTACGTCCAGTGTTATTTGCTGCATGATCCAGTTTTTTCACGATTTCCATGGGAAGTCTTGCAGAAACAACGGATGTTTCGCCATAGTTCTTTTTCACTTTTACAACAAATTTTTCTTTTTCCATAAAATTCACCTCATATGTAAGCAATTCAAATTCTGTACTAATATTATATTACAATGGTAAACAGGTTTTGAAAAGAGGTAAAAACTTAAGAAATTTTACGAAAAGTAAGGAAAATTATTCTGATGTATTTTTTCGTAAACTTTGCAACTCTATACAAAATTACTGTATTTCCTAGCAAAATACTTTGTGTTTTTGGTGTATTTATACTGTGATCGAAAAAACAATTAAGAAAAATTAAAGATGCTGGGAATTGTGTAAAAAAAATCATCGATTCTTTCCTAGAAACATACAAAAAATCCCCCTTTTTCATAGAATCAAAAGGGGGATTTTGTTGTGCAATTTATAAAGAATAGCATTCATATCGTTTTGCAATACAAATACCTGTGGTGCCAGGACCTGTGTGAGAGGCGATGGTAGCGCCAATCTGAAGGGGGGATACCAGCTCCAATTGCGGCAGTTCTGCTTTGAGCAATGCTTCTGTAGGAGCAATTTCTTCCGTTACATCTGTGGTACCAACCATGGCAATGTAATCAGCTGGATTTTCACCGGATTTCTGGAAATGCTCAGCTGTCAGTTTTACCAGTTCTGCAATGCCTTTTTTACGGCTGCGGGTAGCACCGCCCACGTGGATTTCTCCATCCCGCAATACAATGATAGGCTTGATTTTCAAAATATTACTGGATAATGCGGCAATTTTGCCGATTCTGCCGCCATGCTGCAAATGGGTCAGACCACCAATCATAAATATGATACGGGTATCTTTTTTTGCCTGTTCCAAATAGGAAACGACTTCTTCTAGGGATTTTCCCTCCTGCTGCATTCGTGCTGCTTCCATTAGAAGCAATGCTTGAGAGCCGGTGGCATTGTGACTGTCTACAATATGTATTTTGGCATTAGGAAATTCTTCCTCCAACATGAGCTTTGCCGTCAGTGCAGACTGCATGGAACCGCTGAGGGTATGGGTAATATGCAGGCTGAGGATGTCTTTTCCCGCTTCAAGTGCAGGTGTAAAAGCCTCCACAAAGTCGTGGACAGAAGGCAGAGAAGTTTTCGGAAATCCTTTTTCCTCTATCAAATAGTGATAGAAATGGTCCAAAGTCAGTTCTTTTAATTCCTTTAAATATGTTTTTCCGTCAAAAGAGACATAGAAGGGGACAGTGGAAATTTGATAAGCGTTTTGTGCCTCGAGAGTCAAATCACAGGCACCGTCACTAAAAATTTGAAATGAATGCATGAAGTCCGTCCTTTCCTTGTATGGATATCAATACTGGCTGTTATTACTATAGCAGAAGAAAACAGGAAGTGCAATAGACAATAACGGATAATCTAGTATAAAAAACTAGATTGATGGAAAACAGCGGAAAATCTGGGATTTTCCGTACAGCGATGTATTTTTTGTCGAGCGAGGAAAGATGATTCATATAATAATTTCATAAAAATACCAAGGGATACCTTGTCAAACCATAAAAAAGTTGATAAACTTTGATTACGGTAAAGCGATGATGAAAATTTCAAATGATGCCATAGGCAAAACGTGCGACAGAGGGAATTTTCTTTGAACGGATCAGGAACGTGCCCTCTGTATTTTTATCATAGGCTGCCGAATTTGGTGCAATAGGAGGTGAGAGAGATGAAACGACTGTTAAAAATCATTATCAGCTTGTTGGTTACGGCGGCAATGTTTGCCATTGTACACTTGGTGCTGCAGCTGAATGTATTCCATTTCAGCAGCCCGAACCGTTTTGTGGCGTATTTGCCGGCAGGAGTGGCAATTTTATTCGGACTCATATTTTATTTTATTATCTCGTCGTCAGTGACAGATCTGCTGATGAAGCGTTTATCCCAGACAGAGGAAAAACTTTCCAGAATGAATGTAAAGGAACTGGTCTTTTCCGTTTTTGGCTGCCTTGTCGGTTTGGTCATTGCCAACCTGATCGGTTTGGCCTTCAGCGGCTTTGGTCCTATGGGCACATTCATTGTGGTTCTGCTGAATATCCTGCTTGGTGTGCTGGGGTTCCGCGTGGCGAGAAAGAAAAAAGATGAGGTCAACGTGACAAATCTGCAGCGTATTTTGATGCAGCAGAATCCCATGAAGCAGGAAAGTGAAATCTACGGCAGACCAAAGATTCTGGACACCAGTGTTATCATTGATGGCAGAATCATGGACTTGCTCCAGACTGGTTTTATTGAAGGAAAAATCATCATTCCAGATTTTGTGCTGGAAGAACTGCGCCACATCGCTGACTCTGCTGATGGTCTGAAACGAAATAGAGGACGCAGGGGTCTGGATATTTTGAATGAAATTCAAAAACAGCTGATGGTTCCTGTAGAAATTCAGGAATTTACCACATCTCAGCCTATGGAAGTGGATTCCATGCTGCTGAAAATGGCAGAAAGTTTGGATGCTTTTGTAGTAACCAATGATTTTAACCTGAATAAAGTAGCGGAATTTCAGGGGGTTCGTGTCCTGAACATCAACGAATTGGCAAATGCCATCAAGCCTGTGGTGCTTCCAGGGGAAGAAATGCAGGTGACTATCATCAAAGCAGGCAAAGAACCTGGACAGGGTGTTGCGTATTTGAATGACGGTACTATGATCGTTGTAGATGGCGGCAATAAATTCATTGGGGAAACCAAGAATGTTATGGTGACCAGTGTATTGCAGACTGCCGCAGGCAGAATGATCTTTACAAAAATGGTAACAGCGGCTTAAAAAAGAGAAGGGAGGCGTAAGAAGATTTGCGCCTCCTGTTTTTTGGAAGGAGAATGACCATGGGGGAAAAACTTCGCTGCACAGCCATTATTATGGCAGCAGGAAAAGGAAAACGAATGCAGACAGCAGTCCGTAAACCGTTTTTGCCCGTTTGCGGAAAAGAAATTCTGGCATGGACAGTGGATGTTTTTGAAAAAAGTCCGCTGGTAGATAACATCCTGCTGATGGCAAGTGCAGACGGTAAGGAAGATGTGCAGCATCTTTGGGATAACTATGGCTGGAAGAAAGTTGCCGCTGTATTGGAAGGCGGCAAGGAGCGGCAGAATTCTGTGGCAAATGGATTGGCAGCTGTGGAAAAAGATACGGATATTGTGGTGATTCATGACGGTGTGCGTCCTTTTGTCACAGAAGAAATGATTGCAGATAGCATTGTGGCAGCACAGGTATATGGCGGCGCTGTCATCGGTGTACCTGCAAAAGATACCATTAAAGTTTGCTCTGCTGATGGTTTGGCTTTGGAAACGCCGGACAGAAGTACATTGTGGCAGATTCAGACTCCCCAAACCTTTCAGCGGTCACTTATCGTCGATGCTTATGAGAAAGCGGAAAAAGATGGTTTTTTGGGAACAGACGATGCTTCTGTGGCAGAATTTGCCGGGCATCAGGTGAAGGTAGTCATGGGCAGCTATCGCAATATTAAAATCACCACCAAAGAAGATCTGGTTATTGCAGAAGCATTTTTGAAGGAGGAAAGTCTGAAGGAAAATAAGAAAGAACAGACTGCTCCAGCAGAAAAGGGAAATTCAGTGAAAAAGGAAAGTCAGGAAGGAAAGGCAGAAAGCAAAGATCAGAAGAAAGTCGTGATTTATACAGATGGTGCTTGCTCTGGGAATCCAGGCGCAGGAGGGTATGGCGTGGTACTTATTTATGGTGGTACCAAGAGAGAGCTATCAGAAGGGTATCGCCTGACGACCAATAACCGCATGGAGGTATTGGCGGTCATCAAAGGATTAGAAGCCTTGAAAGAACCCTGTCAGGTAACTCTTTACAGCGATTCCAAGTATGTGGTGGATGCTATCCAAAAGGGCTGGGTGACAAAATGGAAAGCCAATGGCTGGTACCGCAATAAGAAGGAAAGAGCTTCCAATGTGGATTTGTGGGAACGTTTGCTGGTTCAGCTGGAGCGCCATCAGGTCACATTCCAATGGGTGAAAGGTCATGCAGATAACCCCGGAAATGAGCGCTGTGACGAGCTGGCAAGAGGCGCTATTGCCGCAGGCAACCTGCTGGAAGACGAAAATTATCAAATGCCCTAAAATACTGGCTTTTCTTGTCGTACAATGTAATATAAATGAAAACTCTGAAGGGGAAATATAGATTGACACTCTTAGAAATATATGGTAGTATCGGGATGTAACAAATTTTTATTTTTTTTCCAAGTAGGAGGATTTCATCAATGAAAAAAGGTACAGTAAAATGGTTTAACGCAGAAAAAGGTTTCGGTTTTATTTCCGTTCCCGGCGAAGATGATGTATTCGTACATTTCTCCGCAATCCAGGCTGATGGTTACAAAACTCTGGAAGAAGGTCAGGAAGTAGAATTCGAAGTAGTACAGGGTGCAAAAGGCCCTCAGGCTGCAAACGTAGTAAAGGCTTAATCAATCTTATTTATAGTCCGTTGATGCAGTTTTGCATTGAGAAATATAATATAACATCGGTTAGTCACAAGAGCCCCGCGGTATGCCGCAGGGCTTTTTTGTGCGAAAAATCGCGGAAAATAGACATTTTTTTCCGTACATTGATTGCATCAAAACAACTGCTGTGATAGAATACTATGATGTACGTATGAAAAGTGAATGGAGATGGAGAAATTAACTTATGAAACAGAGAATTGAAAACATCAGAAATGTTGCGATTATTGCTCACGTAGACCATGGCAAAACCACACTGGTAGACCAGATGCTGCGCCAGAGCGGTATTTTCCGTTCCAATCAGGTGGTACAGGAACGTGTTATGGATAGCGGCGATATCGAAAGAGAACGCGGCATTACCATTTTGTCTAAGAATACTGCCGTTCATTACGGCGATACAAAAATCAATATCATCGATACACCGGGTCACGCGGACTTCGGCGGCGAAGTAGAACGTGTACTGAAAATGGTAGACGGTGTTGTACTGGTGGTAGACGCTTTTGAAGGTCCTATGCCCCAGACAAAATTTGTACTGCGCAAAGCATTGGAACTGAACCACCCCGTTGTGGTTTGTGTAAATAAAGTAGACAGACCGGAAGCACGTCCCGCAGATGTTGTGGACGAAGTTCTGGAACTGTTTATGGAACTGGACGCAAATGACGACCAGCTGGATTCTCCTTTTGTTTTCGCATCTGCAAGAGGCGGTTATGCTTCCGAAGATCCCGAAGCAAGAGAAGGGGATATGAAACCCCTGTTTGAAGCAATTATCAACCACATTCCTGCTCCCGAAGGCGATGTAGAAGCGCCTCTGCAGGCTTTGATCTCCACCATCGACTACAGCGAATATGTAGGCAGAATCGGTGTTGGTAAAATTGAAAACGGTACCATCCATGTCAATGATGAAGTGGTGGTATTGAATATGCATAATACAGAAACACAGAAAAAGGTTCGTATCACAAAGCTGTATGAATTTGACGGTCTGCAGCGTGTGGAAGTGAAAGAAGCAAGTGTGGGCAGCATTGTTGCACTCAGCGGTATCGAAGATATTATGATCGGCGACACCATCTGCTCTCCTTTGAAACCGGAAGCGCTGCCTTTCGTAAAAATTTCCGAACCCACCATTTCCATGACATTCTCCGTAAATGATAGTCCATTTGCGGGAACAGAAGGGAAATTCGTCACATCCCGTCATCTGCGTGACAGACTGTATAAAGAACTGAATACAGACGTCAGCCTGCGTGTAGAAGATACGGATTCCATGGATGCGCTGAAAGTATCTGGTCGTGGGGAACTGCATCTGTCTATCCTCATTGAAACACTGCGCAGAGAAGGTTATGAATTCCAGGTTTCCAAACCTGAAGTTCTGTTCCAGGAAATCGACGGTAAAAAATGTGAACCTATGGAAGCCGTTACCATTGACGTACCTGAAGAATTTGTAGGTAATGTCATCGAAAAACTGGGCGGCAGAAAAGGCGAAATGACAAACATGTATCCTGCAAAAGGTGGATACACTCGTCTGGAATTTTCCATTCCTGCTCGTGGTCTTATTGGCTACCGCAGTGAATTTATGACAGATACAAAAGGTAATGGTATCCTGAATTCCGTATTTGATGGTTATGAACCTTATAAAGGTGAAATTCCTACTCGTTCTCAGGGTTCTCTGGTTGCTTTTGAAAGTGGCGAAGCTATCACTTATGGTCTGTATAACGCCCAGGAAAGAGGCGATCTGTTCATCGGCGCCGGCGTAAAAGTTTACGAAGGTATGATCGTCGGCAGAAACGCAAGAGCAGATGACATGGATATCAACGTATGTAAGAAAAAACAGCTGACAAATACACGTTCCTCTGGTTCCGATGAGGCGCTGCGTCTGACACCACCCATCCAGATGTCTTTGGAACAGTGCATGGAATTCATCAGCGATGATGAACTGCTGGAAGTAACCCCTGTGAGCCTGCGTATGCGGAAAAGAATCCTGGACTGCAACCAGCGCAGAAAATTCAGAATTCACGGGAAATAAACTTGTTGTAATGTGATAAGAGGTGCAATATGGCGGCAAGAACGAAAGGAAAAAGTTCATTTGTAAAACAGGCGGCGATTCTGGCATCGGCAGGGATGCTGGTGCGTTTCATGGGCTTTGTCTATCGTCTGCCCCTGACCAATATGCTGGGGGACGAAGGAAACGGCATCTATGGTATGGGGTATTATATCTATACCTTTTTGCTGATTTTGTCCTCTGCGGGTCTGCCTGCAGCCATTTCCAAACTGGTTTCCGAGCGTTTGGCACTGCGGCAGTACCGCAATGCCCATCGGGTATTCCAGACCTCTTTGATTGTTTCTGCTTCTCTTGGCACGATCTTTGCCATTTTGATGGCACTGACAGCCAGACAGACAGCGGCACTGGTGAAAACACCAGACAGTTATTACTGTATTCTGTCCCTCTGTCCAACACTGATTATCGTTGCCATTATGTCTGTTTACCGTGGTTATTTCCAAGGCATGAATACCATGGTGCCCACAGCCATTTCTCAGATTGTGGAACAGATTTTTAACGCCTTTTTCAGCGTATATCTGGCATATATCTTCTTAGGTATGTTTATTCCAGAAGGTGAAACGGAAAATATTGCTTTGGGTGCAGCCGGCGGTACCATGGGTACCGGTATTGGCGCATTGGCAGGTCTGGTCATCGTGTTCATCAGCTATATGATGATTCGCCCTTATCTGCTGCGCCGAGCGAAAATCTGTCGTCAGCCTTATGAAGAAACCAGAACAGAACTGGTAAAACGGCTGATGGGTACAGCTTGGCCTATCATCGTTGGTACCGCTGTATTCAGTATGACCAACCTCATCGACATTGGTATGGTTATGCGGATTTTGACAGCTTCCGGTTACTCCGAAACAGAAGCCACCGTTTTATATGGTCAGCTTTCCGGGAAATATGTAACACTGACAACACTGCCTGTTGCCATTTCCTCATCCATTGCAACTGCGGTACTGCCCAGCATTGCGGCATCTAATCGTTTGGGTGAGCGGAAACAGGTGAACCGGAAAATGAATCTGACCATGCGTATTTCCATGATCATTTCTGTGCCTGCGGCAGTGGGTATCGGTGTGTTGGGACCTCAGATCATTGCCATGCTGTTCCCGAAGGCTTCCGATGGTGGCATTTTGCTGACAGTTGGTGCGATTTCTATTATTTTCTTGGCTTTGTGCCAGACAGCAACCGGGATTTTGCAGGGTATTGGACACATCCGAATACCTGTAGTAGGTGCACTGTTGGGCGCAGTGATGAAAGTAATCCTCAACGCAATTTTAATCCCCATTCCTGCGTTGAATATCATCGGCGCCGTATTGTCCACTACAGGCTGTTATCTGGTGGCATCTATCTTTGACGTTTATATGCTGTCACGGATTACGAAAGTGCGTTTTGACTTCAAACGTATTTTGTTAAAACCTATCCTTGGCTCTATTGTCATGGGTATTGCCGCATTGGGTGTATACTTCGGTCTGTATCACTTTGTACCTAGCAATACCCTTTGCACATTGGTTGCCATTGTATTGGCAATCGTGGCTTATGGCTTGATTATGCTGATTATTGGCGGTATTCAGGAAGAAGATTTGCAGTCCATTCCTATGGGCGGCAGACTGATTCGTCTGAGCAAAAAATTGCATTTGATGTAAACAATGGCTCTTTTGCCGTAAGGCAAAAGGGCTTTTTTGTATATGGGTTTTGTGCTATAATAAAAGTAATTGTTTTTGTCAGAAAAAACGAAAGAAAGAAAAATATCAAGAAAAAATTTACGAAAAAAGAGGTGAGAATATGTTCGATATTGCAGAGGAATTGAAAAAACTTCCACAGAAACCCGGTGTATACCTGATGAAAAACGAAGCCGGAGAGATTATCTATGTGGGAAAAGCCATCAATCTGCGGAACCGCGTGCGGCAGTATTTCCAAAGCAGCCGGAATCATACGGCAAAGACCCGCACCATGGTGCCCCATATCAAGGAATTCGAATATATTGTCACCGATTCAGAAATGGAGGCTTTGATTCTGGAGTGTACCCTCATCAAAAAGCATAGCCCCCATTATAACATTATGCTGAAGGATGATAAGACCTATCCTTATATCAAAGTGACGGTACAGGAGGATTTTCCGAGAATTTTTGCCACACGCAGACGGGAAAAGGATAAAGCGAAATACTATGGACCCTTTACGGATGTACTGGCAATGAAAGAAACTGTGGAAACCCTCCATAAGCTCTTTCCCATTCGCAAATGCAAAAAGGTCTTTCCCAGAGATATCGGGAAAGAACGTCCTTGTCTGAATTACCATATTGGTCAATGTCTGGCACCATGCAGTGGAAATGTGACCAAAGAGGAATATGGCGCTTATGTAAAAGATGCCATGGATTTTCTGGAAGGCAGACATGATGATATCCGCAAGCGTATGGAAGCGGAAATGATGGAAGCGGCAGAAAAAATGGAGTTTGAAAAAGCCGCAGCCCTCCGGGATAAGATTATGGCTATCCAAAGTGTGGCGCAGAAACAGAAAATGGCGAATATGTCCTTGCAGGAAGCGGACGTTATTGCCTTTGTACGGGCATTTTCGCAGTGTTTGGTGCAGGTGTTCTTCATTCGGGATGGGCAAATGACAGGCAGGGAAAACTTCAATTTGTCTGCACCGGAAGAACAGAGCCGCAGTGAGGTTATGACGGCTTTTGTGGAGCAGTTTTACAGCGGCACCGCCCATATTCCCAAAGAAATCATATTACAGGAGCCTTTGACGCCAGAAGAAGCCCCCCTTTTGGAAGCTTATCTGGCAGAACGCAGAGGCAGTAAAGTTACCATTACCGTGCCCATCAAAGGGGAAAAACAAAAGCTGGTGGAACTAGCTTATAAAAACGCCAATATCGTCTTTGAACAGTTTGGTGAGAAAATGAAACGGGAAGAACAGCGCACCAAAGGTGCAATGGAAGAAATCCGCCAGGCTCTTGGTCTGCCCCAGATGCTCCATCGTGTGGAAGCATACGATATTTCTAATACACAGGGCTTTGCTTCCGTTGGCTCCATGGTGGTTTTTGAGGATGGTAAGGCAAAATACAGCGATTATCGCAAGTTTAAGATTAAAACGGTGGTAGGTCCTAATGACTTTGCATCCATGCAGGAGGTCATTACTCGTCGTCTGAACCATGCCATCAGAGAAAAGTCAGAGGGCAAAAGCAGCAGTTTCACCCGTTTACCGGATTTGATCCTCATGGACGGCGGCAGAACACAAGTCCATGCAGCGGAGGAGATTTTAGCAGAATTTGGTATGGAAATTCCCGTTTGTGGTATGGTAAAGGATGACAAACACCGTACCAGAGGGCTGTTTTTTCAGGAAAAAGAAATTTCCATGCCTCTCACATCAGAAGGGTTTCGTTTGGTGACCAGAATTCAGGATGAAGTCCATCGCTTTGCCATCGCCTATCATCGCAAACTGCACCAGCAGCAGTCTTTGCATTCTGCATTGGATGAAATCAAAGGCATTGGTCAGGTAAGAAGAAAAGCTTTGATGCGTCACTTTGGCTCTGTGGAAAAAATCGCGGAAGCAGAAGTGGCAGATTTGCTGGAAGTGGAAGAAATGACTATCCCTGCGGCGGAAGCGGTTTACGCTTTCTTCCGTGGAATCGACATAGAGAAAGAAAAATCGGCAGCTCAGTCAGAGTGAAAGGAGTGCGGATATGTATTCGGCATCAATCAAGAAATTTTTGGAACATTTTAATTTGGAAAATATCCTGCCAGAAATCAATTTGGATGGCAGAGTCATCAATCGTAAAGAAGTCAATCGTCCTGCTCTGCAGCTGACAGGATTTTATGAACGGTTTGATAATGACCGGGTGCAGATCATCGGTCGGGTAGAACACAGTTATCTGCTGACCCTTGACCCGGAACAGCGCAGACAGGCCATTTGCCATCTGTTTGAATATCACATTCCCTGCCTGATTATCTGTAAGAATCTGGAAGTCTTTCCGGAAATGCTGTACTATGGCAGAAAATACGGAATTCCCATTTTCCGCAGCAAAGACACCACAACCAATTTTGTAGCAGAACTGATTGCGTGGCTCCATAATGAATTGGCAGAGCGGGAAACCATCCATGGTGTGCTGCTGGATATTTATGGGGAAGGGGTTCTGATTACTGGCGACAGCGGTATCGGCAAAAGTGAAACCGCTCTGGAATTGATTAAGCGTGGACATCGTTTGATTGCCGATGATGCGGTGGAAATCAAAAAGATTGCTGATCGGACACTGGTAGGTACCTGTCCAGAACTGATTCGTTATCTCATTGAACTGAGAGGTATCGGCATCATCAACGTAAAAGAACTCTTTGGTGTCGGTGCAGTAAAACTGAAAAAGACCATTGACCTTGTGATCCGTTTGGAAATGTGGGACGGTACACCGGGGACTTATGACCGCATTGGTCTGGATGAGGAATACATTGACATTTTGGGGAATAAAGTGCTTTGTAACACCATTCCCATTCGTCCCGGCAGAAATGTTGCTGTCATTTGTGAATCGGCAGCTATCACCAACCGTCAGAAGAAGATGGGAACCAACACTGCCAAGGAACTGGAACAGCGGATTTTGGCAAGTATGCAAAAAGCGGAGGAATAAACCATGATGGAAGAATTGAAGAAAAAGCTGTTGGATTTATTGGGAGAAGAAGGTTTTCGCACAGAGGAATCCATGGCGAAACATACGACCTTCAGAACTGGCGGTCCGGCAGATTTGTTTTTGATGCCCCAGAACCGGACAGAACTGAAAGAAAGCATTGCGCTGCTGCGGGAACACAATGTGCCTTATCTGGTCATTGGTAACGGCAGTAATTTGCTGGTAGGTGACGGCGGCATCCGCGGTGCAGTCATCCAGCTTTATCAGCGGATGCAGCATATTTCCGTAGATGGTACAGAAATGACATTGGACTGCGGTGCATTGCTGTCAGCGGCAGCGGCACAGGCGGCAGATGCTTCTCTGGAAGGATTGGCATTTGCTTCCGGTATTCCCGGTACTTTCGGCGGTGCTGTCGTTATGAACGCAGGTGCTTATGGCGGAGAAATGAAGGACGTGCTTCTTTCCGCAGATGTGCTGACAGAAGATTTGGAAGTAAAAACAATCCCTGTGGAAGAACTGGATTTGTCTTATCGTCACAGCATTGTACCTGAAAAAGGATACATCGTGCTGGGCGGCAAATTGCAGCTGAAAAAAGGAAATGAACAGGAAATCCGGGAACGGATGGCAGAACTGGCACAGCAGCGTCGGGAAAAACAGCCCTTGCAGTATCCCAGCGCAGGCAGTACCTTCAAACGCCCCGAAGGATATTTTGCAGGAAAACTCATCAGTGATGCAGGTCTGAAAGGCAAAACCATCGGTGGCGCTCAGGTTTCTGAAAAACATGCCGGTTTTATCGTCAATATCGGTGGTGCCACCACAAAAGATATTCTGGATTTGATTGCTTTCTGCCAGAAAACAGTGCAGGAACAGTTTGGCGTAACATTGGAAACAGAAGTGAAGATTGTTGGGGAACGGTAAGAGATACGAAAGAGAGGTGTATCTTGTATGCGGTTTGTAATTGTAACAGGTATGTCGGGGGCAGGGAAAACCTCCGCACTGAAATTTTTGGAAGATATCAGCTATTTTTGCGTAGATAACATGCCTCCTGCACTTTTGCCGAAGTTTGCGGAGCTTTGTTATGAACAGGACGGCGGTTTTGAGAGGGTTGCCATTGGGATTGATATTCGCGGCGGCAAGTTGTTCTATGACCTGTTTTCTGTGCTGTTTGAAATGCAGGAAAATGGTTATGATTATGAAATTCTGTTTTTGGATGCATCGGACAGCGTACTCATCAAGCGGTATAAGGAAACCAGAAGAAGTCATCCTTTGTCCAGAAGAGGTTCCATTGAAGAAGGTATTTCCAAAGAACGGGAAATGCTGCGGGAAGTGAAGGCGAAGGCAACTTATATCATCGATACCAGCAATGTTTTGACGAGAGAACTGAAAGAACAGATCAACCGTATTTTCCAGGATAATGAGAAATTTGAAAGCCTTGTGATTACCGTTTGTTCTTTTGGCTTCAAATATGGTATTCCTGCGGACAGTGATCTGGTATTTGATGTGCGGTTCCTGCCAAATCCTTACTACATCCCGGAATTGAAGGAGTTGTCTGGCAATGACAGCCCTGTCAGCGACTATGTCATGAGCTTTGCGGAAAGCCGCGAATTTCTGGACAAGCTGGTGGATATGCTGGAATTTCTGATCCCCCATTATATCAAAGAAGGTAAGAACAGTCTGGTTATTAGCATCGGCTGTACCGGCGGCAAACATCGTTCTGTAACACTGGCAAATGCCCTTTTCACAGCGTTGTGCCAGAAGGAACACACGGTGCTCCTGAAGCATAACGACGTGGAAAAAGACGCAAAGAGAAAAGGTTAAATCAAGAAGAGTGAATGTGGAGAGAAAACCATGACGGAAACTACAAATTTGTCATTTTCCTATAAGGTAAAAGAGGAGTTGTCCGCACATTTTGGGAATGCCCGCCATTGCCAAATTGCGGAATTGTCTGCCATTGTAAATATATGTGGAGGGATTGCCAGTTTTGGCAAAACTTTTTGTTTAAAAATACAAACAGAGAATTTTCTCGTCGCGAAAAAGTGCTTTACATTATTACAAAATACTTTTAATATTAGAGTTGATATATCTGTACGTTCGGGCGGTAAAAGACGACGGATTTATCTGCTCCTGATTCGCAATGCTTTCGATGCGGCACGTGTGCTTATGGCAACGGGCATTTTACATAAGGACAGAGAACAGACAGTGACTTTTGATCGGATTTATCCGCCTGTGACAGCAGCAGTCTGTTGCCGACGGGCATACCTGCGCGGTGCGTTTCTTGCATCAGGTTCCGTGAATAATCCTGAAAAGAATTATCATCTGGAATTTGTTGTAAACAGTCCGCTTCTTGCAGCTGATCTGCAGGAAATGGTCAATTCATTCGGTTTGGAAGCCAAGACCGTTACGCGTAAGGATCATGAAGTGATATATCTGAAAGAAGGCGAACAGATTGTTGACCTTTTGAATGTGATGGAAGCGCATCTGGCACTGATGGAACTGGAAAATGTCCGCATCGTGAAGGAAATGCGCAATGATATCAATCGTAAAGTAAACTGCGAAACAGCCAACTTGAATAAAGTTGTAGGAGCCGCAGTAAAGCAGCTGGAGGACATTATGTTCATTCAGAGTACCATGGGGCTGCAAAAATTACCGCCACAGCTGGCAGAACTGGCAGAGGCGCGTTTGCAATATCCAGAGAAAAGTCTGAAAGAACTGGGAAGTTGTTTGTCGGAGCCGTTAGGAAAATCCGGCGTAAATCACCGGCTGCGTAAGATCAGCGCCATCGCAGAAACTTTGAGAGAGGGTAAAGGTGAAGGAAAATGACAGAAAAGACAGTTATCATCAAATCAGCACTGGATGCAAGACAAGTAGCTTTCTTCGTACAGACAGCAGGTAAATTTCAGAGCGATATCAAAATTGCCATTGACAACAAAAAAGTAAGTGCAAAAAGCATTATGGGCATCATTGCTCTGGAAATGGCAGAAGGTCAGCGCGCAAATATCCTGGCAGAAGGCAGTGACGAAGAAGCAGCTGTAAACGAATTGGCAGCAGCATTATCTTAATTCGGAATTATTTCATTATTATTGATTCTACAAAAGAGCATTTGAGAACTTATAGAAAGCAGCACTTGTGGAATACACAGGTGCTGCGTTTTTATTGCAATCCTGCGGGATTTCGTGTATAATATATAAGCTGCTTTGGCAGAGAAAAACATAGTGTGATGAGATGTTCCTTGCGAAGGACGAAAGTCCCACCATCTCAAAAATAAAAAACAGGGGGTTTTTTTATGCAAAAAAATGGAAGTAAAACAAGAATGTTGGCATATACGGCGCTGGTAGCGGCAGTGTATGCGGTGTTGACAGTAGGGGTTGCGCCCTTAAGCTACGGTATGATTCAGATTCGTTTTTCCGAAATACTGGTGCTGTTGGCTTTTGTGGATAAACGGTATGCACCTGGTTTGATTCTGGGCTGTTTCATTGCAAACTGCTTCAGTCCGCTGGGCATGGTGGATGCAGTCTTCGGTACTTGTTGTACCGCAGCAGCGCTCTATGGCATCACCCATTTCAGCAAAAACTTGTTTATCGCAAGCCTTTGGCCTGTATTCTGCAACGCTTTTCTGGGCGTGGAATACTATCTGCTGCAAAACGCACCGCTGTTCTTGACAGCAGGCACCATTGCGCTTGGTGAATTTCTGGCAGTATCCTGTGTGGGATATGTGATCTTCCGTCAGGTTATGAAAAATGGACACTTGGTCAGCCAACTGAAAATTGGATAAAAAGAAAAGGGATAGACCTGAAAGAGGTGTATCCCTTTTTTCATGGAAATAGAATGGTCTTTTTTTACCTCCTTCCGGCATAAGGTGAAGGGGGAGGGATGGATATGAAACGAAAAAAACTGGTGTTGGCAGTTTCTGCTGCTGTACTTTTGGGCGGATATACCGTAGGTATTTTTGGACAGACAGAGGGGGATTTGACCCAGAAACAGATAGATAATCCCAATACATTGGAAAATAAAGAAGAAATTGCCAGAAGCGTGCTGGAATCCACAGGGCGCAGCGAACAGTATGACTTGCGGGATCTGGGAGATGTAACGGTGTATCTGGGAAGCGATGTGACGGGAAATCCACAGGATGCCATCGTCACCGTAAGTTTTGGTCCAAAAAACACTGTTGTGGCCGCATATACTGCGGATGGAAATGTTTATGAGTATACAGGCGATTTGGGGGATTTTTACGGTGTGCAGAATATCCGCTTTGTCCCTGTGCCGGAACTGAAAAAGGAGATTATCATTGTGCGGGAACAGGTGAATCAGTCCTTGGGTTCTTTTGAACAGTCGGATATTCTTCGAGGCTATGTTTTCGATGGGAAAGAGAATGTGCTGAATACACCCCAGAAAATCGAATCCAGCTGGAATAACCTGTGGAACAAAGGGGAGTTGCAGGAGCCAAGTCTGTGGCGGCGTGTGACGGAGGAAACAGAAAGCAAATGGACGGGCGGAGAGGAACCCTCCCTTACCATCACCCGTTACCAGAGTTATCTGGAATCTGATGACAAAGGAGAAGGGGAAGTGCCGGCAGATGATACGTTCCAAGAAAAAGACAGCCGCGTCGTGGTAGAACGCTTTTTCTGGTCAGATGAATGGAACCGTTTTATTTTGGATGAAGCAGTGGAAGTAGCCACAGGTCAGCCTGTAGCCATTATTGAAAATTTAGCGTCTTCACCTTATTTGCTGGCAGATTTGCCGGATTTCAAGGATTACCGCATTGTGCGAAAAGACGGAACAACGGCTTATGTGGATGCGGAGGAGCTGAAATTTTAATCTGGAAAAGGTATTGACAAATAGGGTTGGAGTGTTATAATAACACTATCGAAAAAAGGAAAACCTGTGATTAAGAGGAGTAGTTTTACAGACTGCACTTTCAGAGAGTCGTGGATGGTGGGAAAACGACAGTCAGCGTAAAATGAATGGACTTATGAGGGCGGACGAAAACGCAAGCGAGTAGTAACCGACGGGAACCGCGCCCGTTACCCTGGCGGACTGCATGAATGTGCAGGCAAAGTGGATGGAATCTCATCAATTTGGGTGGTACCGCAGGATAATCAGTCTTGTCCCATAGAAATATGGCGACAGGACTTTTTTTATTGCCGGGAGGGATTGATATGAATCAGACAGGAAGACGATGGCGCAGCCATTGACAAGGTACAAAGATAAAGAGATAACCCAATATTTTGATTTGATTAAAGGAGAGATTACTTATGAAAAAAATGATGGCTTTGGCAATGGCAGCAGTAATGACAATGGCAGCGCTCACAGGCTGCGGCGGCAGTGGCAGCGGTGACAGCGCAAACGGCGATGTACCTGTAATCGGTATTTCTCAGTATGGGCAGCATGCTTCTTTGGATAACTGCCGTGAAGGCTTCCTGCTTGGTCTGGAAGAAAGTGGCTTGGTAGAAGGTGTAGACTATGTGATCGATTATCAGAACGCAGGTTTCGATGATACCATCGCACAGCAGATTGCCCAGAACTTCTCCGCAAACAACGTAGCGCTGATGTGCGGTATCGCAACAAACTCCGCAACAGCTTGCTATGCAGCAGCAGAAGATAAAAACATTCCCGTTATTTTCACAGCAATTACAGACCCTGTGAAAGCAAAACTGGACAGCGGCAATATCACAGGTACCAGCGATAAACTTCCCATCGAAGAACAGCTGAAACTGATCCGTGCCCTGCAACCCGATGCAAAAACAATCGGTATTCTTTACACCACAAGCGAACCCAACTCTGTTTCCGCAGTGGAAGAATATCAGGCAAAAGCTCCTGAATATGGTTTTACCATCGAAGCCATTGGCGTTATGCAGCAGTCCGAAGTTCTGCAGGCAGCAGATACTATGATTTCTAAAGGCGTTGACTGCATGACAAACCTGACAGATAACAACGTGGTAGGTGTTCTGCCCTCCATTCTGGAAAAAACAAACGATGCAGGCATCCCTGTATATGGCAGTGAAATCGAACAGGTAAAAATTGGCTGTATCGCATCCGCAGGTATTGAATATGTAGCGCTGGGCAAGAGAACAGGCGAAATGGCAGCGAAAATTCTGAAAGGCGAAGCAACAGCAGAAGAAATGCCTTACGAAACCATTACTGATTCTGAAATCTACTATAATCCTGATGTACTGACAGCTATGGGTCTGACATTACCCGAAGATATCGCAGCGGAAGCTATTGATGTAACCGCTGAATAAGAAATAGCAAGAGAGAGGGTTTTCTGTTATGAATGCAATGATGGAATTATGTATCAGCACGTTGACACAGGGCTTTATCTATGCCCTGTTGTCCTACGGCGTATATATCACCTATAAAATTTTGGATTTTCCCGACCTGACTGTAGACGGCAGCTTTCCTCTGGGGGCAGCGGTAACAGCCATTATGCTGGTCAAAGGTGTGAATCCTTTTGTAACACTGCTGGCAGCTCTTTTCATTGGTGCTGTGGCAGGGTTTGTGACAGGCTTTATCCATGTAAAACTGGGCGTAAGAGATCTGCTGGCAGGTATCATCACCATGACAGCATTGTTCTCCATCAACTTGCAGATTGCAGGCTCTAACCTGGCAATTGAACGGAGTATTGATACTATTTTCACTTCCGGTCCCATTATGGCAATCATGGGCAATAGTTCCCTGATTTATCGGAAATTTGTGGTGGCTCTGGTTCTGGCAGTGGTAGTGAAACTGATTCTGGATTGGTATTTGAAAACAAAAAGCGGTCTTTTGCTTCGTGCCGTTGGGGATAATGCAACACTGGTTACAACATTGGCAAAAGATAAAGGCAATGTAAAACTCCTTGGTCTGGTTATTGCCAACGCGCTGGTAGCACTTTCTGGTGCTGTTGTTTGTCAGGAACAGCGTGCATTCTCCAGCACCATGGGTACTGGTCAGGTGGTATTCGGTCTGGCAGCAGTTATCATCGGCACAACACTGTTCCGCAAACTCAGCTTCTTTAAGGCAACAACAGCAGTGCTCATCGGCAGTGTGTTCTATAAGGCTTGTATTCAGGTTGCCATCAGTCTGGGTCTGCCCGCAAACCTGCTGAAACTGGCAACAGCAGTATTGTTCCTGGTGGTTCTGGTGCTGGGCAACAAACAGAAAGGCGGCGAAGATCGTGCTTGAACTGAAACATATCAAAAAAGTATATAATCCGGGTACAGTTACAGAAATGTGCCTGTTTGACGATTTTAATCTGACTGTAAAAGACGGGGAATTTGTTTCCATCGTTGGCAGTAACGGTAGCGGCAAAACTTCTATGCTGAACATTATCTGCGGCACCATCCCCATCGAAGGGGGACAGGTTCTCATTGGCGGCAAGGATATTTCCAAAATGAAGGACTATCAGAGATATCGCACCATTGGTCGTGTGTATCAGAATCCTTCCATGGGTACATGCCCTAATCTGACTATGCTGGAAAATATGTCTTTGGCAGATCATAAAGGCAAACATTTTGGTCTGGGCTTTGGCATCAATAAAGCAAGGGAAAATTATTACAGAGAACAGCTTTCCATTCTGGGACTGGGTCTGGAAGATAAAATGCATGTAAAACTGGGCGCATTGTCCGGCGGTCAGCGTCAGGCAGCATCCCTGATCATGTCCACATTGACACCCATCGAATTTCTGATCCTGGACGAACACACAGCAGCGCTGGACCCCAAAACAGCAGAAATCATTATGGAATTGACCCATAAGGTTGTGGAAGAAAAGAAGCTGACAGCCATGATGGTTACCCATAACCTGCGCTATGCAGTAGAATACGGTACTCGTTTGATTATGATGGACAAAGGCGGCATTGTTATGGACAAAGCTGATGAAGAAAAGAAAAATACAAATATCGACGATATTCTGGATGTATTTACTTCCATCAGTATTGAATGCGGCAACTAAACAGAAAATAAAGAACGCTGGAATTTTGATTCCAGCATTCTTATTTATGCGTATTTTTCCATGATTTTATGGATGGTTTTCATCAATTCATCATATAAAACTTCATATCCACGGTTGCTCAGATGTTCACCGTCATATTGGAAGCAGGCTTCATAGTCTGCTTTATTTTTTATACTTTGATAGACGGAAAAGAGATCCATCACAGGCAAATTGTATTCCGCAGCCAGTTTTTTGACCATTTCACCGTAATATTCCAAACGGTCGTTGGTGGTGAAGGGGTAAAAATCTGTATCCACCATGGAAGGCGGTGTCATCAATACAATAAGTGGAACGCCGTTATGGAATTCGCTTCCGGTAGATAAAGATAAAATCTGCGTGATAATCTGCCGCAGGTTATTTTCGAATTCATAAGGTGTTCGATACTGCCCTTCGTTGAGTGCGCTGTCATTGGAGCCAAACCAGATAAAGACAATTTGTGGTTTATGCTGCAAAACACTGCCTTTGAGCCGTGCCAGAGCTTCACGGGTGGTATGCCCATTGATGCCGCTGTTGCGTATTTCCCAAGTATATTGGGGATATGCTTTTGGCAGTTCTTTGGAAAGGTAATAAGGATAAGCAATGTGTTCCAATACGCCATAACCATAGGTCAGACTGTCACCAAAGCAGACGATTTTCATTTCTGTATTTGCCATGTTTTTCACTCCCGTCCAATCGTTTTGCCTTGATTGTAAAGGTTTGGGCAGTGTTTGTCAATCGTTGGAAAAAAGACTGGAAATAGCAGAAAGGAACTGTTTTTTGTATCCGCGGCTCACGTAGGCATGCTGATCACTGTTGAAAAAAGAGAGTTCCCATGGATTTTTTGTCTTATCTAAATAAGAAATATTACTCAGATTGACGATAAAGGAACGGTGTGTCTGCACCATATAGGAAGACTGCATGGTTTCCCGAATTTTGTAAAGGGGCATGGTGAATACCACTTCCTTTGTGCGCAGATGAAAAATGGCTTTTTTCATAACGATTTCGATAAACAGAATATCCTCGTAAGGGAAGCTGTAGATTCCTTTCGCTGTGGAAATCTGGCATAACCGCGACGTGAAATCCTTTGTCTGCTGGAAAAGGGTGTGATAAAAATTCACCAGATGTGCCAATTCTTGTTCCTTTTCTTTGGAAAGAGGAAGCATAAAAATTTCAATAAAATTCCACTGGGGAATCACCTGCAAAATATGGGCAATTTGGGATGAAAGCAGGATGACCGGCGTATGTATGCTGGTTGGGAATTTTCGAAGGAACGTCATAAAACGTTTTGCGTATATAAAATCCGGATCAGGCATAAGCAATACACAATGGATTTTGATTTGTTTGCAAAAAGAAACCGCTTTTTCAAGGGAATTGCTTTCATACAGCACAAAATCCGCGCTCTGGCTGCAAATGTTCTGCACCTTTTCGGAGGTAACTTTGCTAAAGTTGACCAATAATAGGTGAAACATACTCATTCCTCCCATAATTTTTCTGAAGTCAAATTTATCTTATCACATAATGTGAAAAAATGAAAGGCGTATCATAATTTTAATTCTGGAGAATATATTGGAAAAAGGAGGTGGACATGTATGGCAGATTTGGAAAGCCTGTGGAAATCGTTGCCGCCGGCATTGGGGAAAATCATACATGAGAGTTGTTGTTCTTTGGAACATCTGGAAGAAATTCGCCTGCGCTTGGGACAGCCTATACTGCTGAAAGAAAAAGGCGGATGGATTCCTTGTATGGCAAAAAACGACAAGAAAAGACATGTTTTTTCAAATTGTGACATGAAGGCTTGTGTTTCTTTGTTGAGTGCTTATTCCTTATATGCTTTTGCAGAAGAAATACGGCAGGGGTTTCTGACCATAGAAGGGGGGCACCGCATTGGATTTTGTGGAAAAGCGGTTATGGAAGATGGCAAAATCAAAACATTGCATCCCATCAGTTCTTTGAATATCCGTATCGCACGGGAGGTAAAAGGGTGTGCGGATCATATCTTTCCTTATCTCTTTGACAACGGGCGCTTCTGTCATACTTTGATTCTATCTCCGCCGGGATGCGGCAAAACCACATTGCTGCGGGAATTGATCCGAAATCTGAGCAGAGCGGAAGGGGGATATGCCGTCGGTGTGGTGGATGAAAGAGGGGAGATTGCCGGCATGTGCGGCGGCATTGCGCAAATGGATTTGGGGGAATGCACGGATGTGATCAGCGGCTGCCCGAAGGCGGAAGGTATGCTGCTTTTGCTGCGTAGCATGTCCCCTCAGATCATCGCTGTGGACGAGCTGGGACGGGAAAGCGATTTTCTGGCAGCTTCCGATCTGATTCACGCTGGTGTGAAACTTCTTTGCACTGTTCATGGCAGCTCTTTGGAAGAACTGGAAAAACGAGCTTTTCTGGGGAGATTGTTGGCTCATCAGGTGGTGGAACGATTTGTGATTTTATCGGCATCCCAAGGTGTCGGTACTGTGGAAGCAATTTTGGATGGCACGGGAAAGGTCATGTACGAAAAAGGAGGGGCGTCATGGTACAAAGCATCGGGATTTGCATGATTCTGGCAGTGACTACACTGACAGGCGCTTATTTTTGTCTGCGGGAAAAGTACCGTTTGCAGGATTTGCGGGAACTGGAAAGAGCCATGGTCATGATGGAAAGTCAGATTCGTTTTTTGTCTGTGCCCCTGTCGGAAGTGCTGGAAAATATCAGTTATCAGACCAAAGGACAAGTAGGGATGTTGATGCAGGAAACGGCAAAAGCTATGGCGGAAAGAACAGGAGAAACGGCGGAACAGATTTGGGAAACGGTCTGGATGCGGCATATATCCCATACTTATTTGTCTGTGGATGATTATCAGAGTATCCTGCGCTTTGGCAAAACACTGGGATATCTGGATCAGGAACAGCAGAAAAACAGCACAGAATTGTTTTTGACGGAATTGCGGCAAAAATGCGGACAGATTGAGCGCAGGCTGGAGAAAAACGGACGGCTTTACTATAGTATGGGATTTTTAGGTGGTTTGATGCTGGTCATTGTGCTGCTGTAAAGAATGGAGGGGAAGAAAATGGATATCAGTATTGTGTTTCGCATTGCCGCAGTGGGGGTGCTGGTGGCAGTGCTCAATCAGGTTTTGCTGCGGGCAGGACGGGAAGAACAGGCCATGCTCACAACGTTGGCAGGATTGGTGGTCGTGCTATTTTGGGTGATACAGTATGTCAGTACATTGTTTGAAACCATGGAAACCATGTTTCGTTTTTAGGAGGGGATAAAGGTGGAAATGGCAGGATTGGCAGCTTTTGGATTGACAGGAACTTTTTTGGCGTTGGTACTGAAAAAAGAAAATCCTCAGTTTGCTCTTTTGACAGCTCTGGCAACAGGAGTCCTGCTTTTTTTGCAGATTTGCAGTCCGTTGGGGGAACTGCTGGATTTGCTGCAGGACATGGCAGATCAGGCAGACGTTGCAGAAGGATATTTCGGCATTGTGCTGAAAGTCATCGGCATTGCCTATCTTTCTCAGTTTGCATCCCAGCTTTGCGCAGACGCAGGAGAAGGTGCTGTGGCAGCGAAAATCGAATTGGCTGGCAAAGTGCTCATTATGGCAGTTTCCATTCCTGTGCTGACGGAAGTCCTCCATGTGGTATTGACGCTGGTGTGAAAAGGGGGAGATTCATGAAAAAAATCGGCATGATGGTGTTATTTAGTCTTTTCCTCCTTGCTATGCCCGTGCCTGCATGGGGGGCTTCCACAGAACTGGCGCCCTATCTGGAAGATTTGGACATGGAACAGATTGACGCAGCAGCGGAAAATGCTGTGGAGGATGTGACATTTTCTGAACTGGTGGAAGATGTGCTGACAGGTGATTTCTCTTTTTCCATGGAAGATCTTTGGGAAAAGTTGGGGGAGGTCGCTTTTGGAGAATTACGGACACAGACAGGATTGATTATGCAGCTTATTGCCGTATCCATACTGGCTGCGGTACTGCGACAGGTGAGTGGTTCTTTTTGCGGCAGAGAAGTGGGAGAAATGGGGTTTTACGTCTGCTATATGGTGCTGATTGTGGTCATCATCACCACCTTTTACGACATCACAGCTATGGTGGTGGAGCGAGTGGAACAGACAGCAGATATTTTTGGAGCAATGCTGCCTGTTTTTCTGGCATTGGCGGCATCTTCCGGGAACTTAACTCAAACGGCACTGATGGGACCTACCATGATGGGAGGGTGCACCCTCATTGTATTGATATTAAAAAGTGTTGTTGTTCCTGTGTTGTTGGCGGCGGTGGCTCTGGAATTGGTAGACCGCCTTTCGGAACAACCTCTTACAGCCAGATTTGCGGCATTGCTGCGGCAAGGCGTATCTTGGGGGCTGAAAGGACTGGCAGGGGGATTTATGCTGCTGTTGTCCTTACAGAAGATTGGCGGCGGAGCGGTAAACGGACTGGCAGTGCGGACAGCGAAGATTGCTGTTAATGCGGTGCCTGTGGTGGGGGATGTCATGGGCGGCGCAGTGGATACAGCGGCAGCAGTGGCAGGTACCATCCGCAGTGGTACATTGGCAGCGGCAGTAATTTTTTTGCTGCTGCTTTGTATTCCTCTGGTGATAAAGCTGGTGGCAATGACATTGATTTTCAAACTGACAGCGGCAGCGGTGGAATCTGTCTGTGAAGCCCGTCTGGTGGAGTGTATTGGCATTGCGGGGGATTATACAGCTCTTTTGCTGGGCGTTGTTTTTCTTGTGGAAGTGATGTTCCTGTTTTCTTCTGTGCTGCTGCTGGGCGTGTTGTAGAAAGGAAGTGAGAGGCATGATGGAGGCTTTTACCGCATATATAAAAACTATAAGTGCCTTGACCGTTTTTTCGGTGGCAGTGGGACTGTTGATGCCAAAGGGGAACTTTCGGCAGTATACCAGATGGATATTGGGACTGTTGGTGCTTTTGGCGGTGCTGAAGCCTATGCTGGGGCTGTTTCATTTGGAAGAAATGGATTTTTCCCAATTTTTCGCATTGCCGGAACAAGAGGTGTCTTATGACGCGGAACTTGGGGAAAACTGGACACGAAAGACAATGGAAAATCAGGTTTTGTCAGAACTGCAAAGGCAGGAACCAAATGTGGATGACGTACATATTGCATGGAATGAAGAAAGCGGACTGCCAGAGGAAATGGAGATCAGCGGAAAAAACTTGCCGGAATCCCTGAAAGAAGATGCGGCAAAAGAATATGGCATGGAAACAGAAGCCATTATGCTGGCTCCATAACATACAAAAGTCCAGCGGTGATATGTCAAGATAAAAACAATATTGAAAGATATACTTTCA
>ENA-OPAH01000592-OPAH01000592.1-human-gut-metagenome-genome-assembly--contig:-NODE-592-length-27987-cov-7.527889_pt1 | contig 27987 bp, 29 predicted proteins | sample MGYA00241050_ERZ501416 | MGnify/ENA primary metagenome ERZ501416 (study PRJEB25962, sample SAMEA2042632) | human gut metagenome | biome: human gut; feature: human-associated habitat; material: faeces... | reverse complement strand
TTGATAATTTTATATATGATATATTAATTACTTACACACTTTTCTTGACAAACCCTATTTAACAACATATAGTGGATCAGAGTACATTAATGGTTCTATTTTAGTTTCATCATATTCTTTTAAATGAGATTCATATAGTAAGTTTTGATATTCATTAAAATTAAACTTAATAATTTCTCTTCTCAAGTATGTAATTTTATCTAGATTCATTTCAAATATAAAATCTAATCCTTCTCTATTCAAACTATTTTGTATCTCATTTAATTCAGAGTTTGTAAATAAATGGGTATAAAATAATTCCGGATATGATGACATTACAAGGTGGCCAAGTTTGGTGAAATTTAATTTTCTTAATTTTATAGTTATAAATGGACTTAAATTAGTTCTAGTTATTTTTTTACTTAATTTGTCCATTATTTAACAACGATATTCACCAAACGGCCGGGAATAGTAATTACTTTAACTATTTCTTTACTTGAAATAAATTTTTGAACATTAGTGTTTGATTTTGCTAAAGACTCCATTTCTTCTTTAGTTATATTAGAACTTACAGTTTCTTTTCCTCTAACTTTTCCATTAACTTGGAAAACTAATTCATAAGTATCATCAGTAGTTTTTTCTTCATCATATTTTGGCCACTCTGATTCACATAATGGATTTCCCAAATTATATTTTTCATTAATTTCTTCAGTAATGTGTGGTGAGAATGGATTTAATAGGAGAAGTAATACTCTTAAATCATCTTTCGTAACAGTTTCCATATCATCATAAGCATTTAGCATAATCATAAGAGCTGAAATTGCAGTATTAAATTTCATGCTTTTAATATCATTTGTGACTTTTTTTATAGTCTTATGAACTAAAGCTTCATTTGTATATCCACCTTTATCATTTAGTTTATCACCAATTTTCCAAACGCGGTCCAGGAATCTTTTACAACCTTTTAGACTATTGGTACTCCAAGCAGCATCTTTTTCATAGTCACCGATAAACATTTCATAAAGTCTTAAAGCGTCTGCACCATACTCTTCAACCATATCATGTGGGTTGATAACATTACCTTTTGACTTACTCATTTTTTCACCATCAGGTCCTAGAATCATACCGTGGGAAGTTCTAATATCAATTGGTTCTTTGTTTGGAACTAGACCAATATTATATAAGAATTGATTCCAGAATCTAGCATATAGTAAGTGACGAGCAGTGTGCTCCATACCACCATCATACCAGTCTACTCTGCCCCAATAATTTAAAGCGTCTTTTGAAACAAATTCTTTATCATTATGAGGATCCATATATCTTAAGAAATACCATGATGACCCAGCCCAGTTAGGCATGGTATCAGTTTCTCTTTTAGCTTTTCCACCACATTTTGGACAAGTGGTGTTAACCCACTCTTCAATATTAGCTAGTGGACTTTCACCATCTTCTGTTGGTTCATAGTTAGCAACATCTGGAAGTAGAACCGGCAAGTCTTCTTCTTTAACTGGTTGCCATCCACAGTGTTCACAATAAACTAGTGGGATTGGTTCACCCCAAAATCTTTGTCTTGAGAAGATCCAATCTTGAAGACGATAATTTACTTTACTATTACCTATTTTTCTTTTAGTAATTTCATCAATCATTTTTTTGATGGCTTCTTCTTTATTTGTCATACCGTTTAGAATGTCTGAATTAATGTATTTTCCTTCACCGATATATGGTAAGGAATCTCCTTCAATTACTGGAATAATGTCAATATTATATTTAGTTGCAAATTCATAATCTCTATCATCATGAGCTGGAACAGCCATAATAGCTCCTGTACCATAACTCATCATGACATAATCAGCTGTCCATATTTGAATTTCTTTATTAGTAAATGGATTAATGGCTTTAATACCTTCGATTTTAACACCAGTTTTTTCTTTAGCTAATTCTGTTCTTTCGAACTCAGTTTTAGTTTTGGCATATTCCTGATATTTTTTAATTTCATCCATATTAGTAATCTTATCTTTTAAAGTTTCTAAAATTGGGTGTTCAGGAGCAATAACCATAAAAGTGGCGCCATAAATAGTATCTGGTCTAGTAGTATAAACTTTTAATTTTTCATCAGTATCTTCAATTTCAAAGTCTATTTCAGCTCCAGCCGACTTACCTATCCAATTGATTTGACCTAGTTTAACTCTTTTACTAAAGTTAGTATTATCTAGTCCTTGAATTAAGTCTTCAGCATAATCACTCATTCTAAGCATCCATTGTTCTTTTTCTTTTTGAACAACTTTAGAGCCACATCTTTCACAAACACCACCGGCTGAATCTTCATTTGATAGACCAGTTTTACAAGTTGGACACCAGTTGATATTCTTCTTAGCTTTATAAGCCATACCGTGCTCATAGAATTTTAAGAATTGCCATTGTGTCCATTTATAATATTCTGGATCTGTGGTTGCGAATTCCCTATTCCAATCAAAAGAAATACCCAACTCTTCTATTTGGTGTTTAAAGGTTTTAATATTTTCTTTTACAGCATCTTTAGGATGAATGTGATTTTTGATAGCGTATTGTTCAGCGGGTGCGCCAAAAGCATCCCAGCCCATTGGAAATAGAACGTTATAGCCTTCCATTCTCTTTTGTCTAGCAACAGTATCTAGAGCAGTATAACTTCTAGCATGTCCAACGTGTAGTCCAGCACCTGATGGGTATGGAAATTCAACTAGTAAATAATATTTTTCTTTTGGATCATCATTTTTAGCGGCAAAGGTTTGATGATCTTGCCAATATTTTCGCCATTTCTTTTCTATTTCTGTAAAATTATACATTTTGTTTTCCTTCTTTCTTTTTGTAAACTATACTAAGTAATTTATACATTAAAAGCATGAGTGGAACTAAAATAACAAAAGCCACTAACATTTTTAAGATAAAGTTTTGAATTAATTGAATAACAGTAAAGGTAAAAGCAATAATAAAAGCATTAGTTAAAGCGAGAGCTTGGGCAAATGATTTTAAATTTATCTTTTTAAAGTCTAATTTATAAGCTTTTTCAAAGAATATTATTTGTTTACTACTTTTAAATTTTTCAAAACCTTTTTTTCGGTATATAACAAATATACTATAAACTAAATAAATGATAATAAAACAAATTATGAATGTTAATAAATAATCCATTTTTCCCCTCCTTTAAAATAAAAAAGTATTATGAATATAAGGGCGTCATAAACGCGGTACCACCTTATTTTATAATACTTTTATTACCTCTAATGCGATAACGGTCACATCCGTCTTATACTTGTCATATAAGAAGCTCCTAAGCAAGTTCGTAACTAAAGTTAAAAAGTTTTCACCAACCACTTTCTCTCTAAATAACTTTTTAATTACTACTACTCTTATTCAGTGCTTTTAACTGTTAATATTATATTATAATTTTTCATAATGTTCAAGGATTAATTTTCAAGATAAACTAACCTATCTGAATAAATATCTTCTAAAATTGTCTTTAAATCTTCTGAAGTCATTTCAACTGACATAGTCTCAGAGCCGAAAGCTAAGATAAGTTTTTCTTCTTTGTAGATTTTAGGATCAACAACAACTTTTTGGATTAAACCATCTTTAAGTCCAAATGGCGTCATACATCCAGGTTGCATACCAGTTAATTCAATCATTTCGTCACCAGTAACCATAGTTATTTTTTCACCTAAAATATTTTTTAGAAGTTTACTATCCATTCTTTCAGAGGCTAAAGTGATAAACAAATAATAATTATTACCTTTTTTACTCTTTAGAAATAAGGTTTTGGTTTCAATGCCAGTAAGACCCAATTCTTCATCAACTTTGTTAGCTGTTTCATAATTTAAAATTGGTTCATGAGTAACAACTCTAGGGTGCAAATTTAGTCTTTCTAGAATTTCAAAACATTTTTTATTATTTTCATTCATTAATCATCACTATGACTACTACCAAATAATTGTAATAATCTTAAGAATAAGTTAATGAAATCTAGATAAAGTTCTAAAGCACCATAAATTGCTAAGTTGTCTTCTGGAAGCATATTAAACTCTTGCATTCTTAATATTTGTTGAACATCATAAGCAGTGTATCCTACAAAAATAGCGATCGCAATACATGAAACAATCATATCAAATGTTGAATTATTTAAGAATAAATTTATTAATCCACAAATGATTATAGCAAATAATCCGATAAATAAATATACTCCAAGCTTAGATAAATCAATTTTAGTTACAGCTCCTAAGAAAGCAAATACAGCAAATATACCAGCAGCTAATAAGAAAACATACATGATTGAACTTAAATCATAAGTTACAAATATTGTTGAAAATGTAAGACCACTGACAGCCGAATAAATTAGAAAACTGACGATGGCTGTTGCCGGTTTCATTTTAGTTATCCTAGCTGATAAGAAAATTACTATCGCAAATTCAATTATAATTACAATTAAAAATGCATAACTTCCAAATAATTTTAACATTGTTTCTGGATGAAGTGAAACATAATATCCTGTAAAGAATGTTACTAATAATCCTATGAACATCCAACCAAATACTTTTGGCAATATTTTATTTGTCATTTTATTCCTCCTTTTTATAAGTATATCATTTTTAAAGAAATTTATAAAGAGATTTTATAAACTTAAAAGCTAGTTTTAAAACTAGCTCATTTAACTCCAACATTAACTAATTTATAATTATCATTAACCTTTTCATAATTATAAACTTGCATAGTTCCATTATCTAAAATGTCATTTAATTCTTCCTCATCATAAGTACCAATTTCTTTATCATTTAAATCATATACTTTTCCATTTTTAACATATCCAGCCATGATATCGACCTCTAAATTATTAACTCCACTATATCCAAATAATTTAGATACGTAATTCTCTTCGCAGCTCGCTTTACTTCTTTTAATATTATCACCATCTAAAGTATATTTATATCCTTCAAAAGTATAATCGATATTTGATGGAATATTTTCTTCGTCCATTATTTTTAAAGCTGAATCTCTATAATCGTCCACACTTATAGTATCAGCTAATATTTCATCTTTCTTCATTTGGCCAAATATTAAGTGCAATAATACCTTATCGTCAGTATCACTTACATCACTATTTTCTGTAATGTTTATAACCTCTGTACAGTTTTCATCCGCATGATCTTCATACAAACCTTCTACAACATTATGATTAACAAGCCCTGATTCTTCCTCAGCTCTTTGTGAAAAAGCTATAAATAAAGCTATTACAACCAAAAGTAGTGCGATTAAACTTAATATTATTTTAACATTAATTTTCTTCTTTTCTTTTGAATTCATATATTATCCCCTATTCTATCACATACGGATCTTGCATTGTTCCTGTTCCAGTGAATGTTAGATTTTCAGTATTTAGATTGACAACTGGGCGGACGCCGAGGCTAACGTCCACATTGCTGACGCCAAGCGATCCAGAACTACCAACAAAGAACTCGCGAGCGTCGCTCCAATAGCTGAAGAGCGACGGCGTCATGGTCCAATATGTAGTTCCCGTATATAGATAATATAAAGTATTTTGTGAACTTGTTCGCCCTCCTGCCATGCTGACTTCGTCAGCTGTAATTAAGCCTAACGGCTTACTCAAATCTCCGTTTCCTTTTATAGTAGTTACAGAAAATTTATCATTTGCTTGTGGACATGTAAGCGATGGACTTATACTTGAACCCGCCCAATTATAAAATCTTGGATAACTATACATCGTCGGTGTTACTCCATATCCATCTCCTACATATGGTGATGATTTATATGTGAACACTTGTCTATTATTACAAAAGATTGTATCTTTCGATAATTTACTATCAACGCTAGATAAATTACTATCATACCAGCTATCCAAATATGTTTTCATTGTACTATTTAATTCATTCGCGTGTGCTCCCGCATATGAGGTACTTGACCATTCCACTGCTTTGACACGCATCGATGTTGCAGATACATACCTTTGTACATGTGAAAGTCTTTGACATGTTCCCGCCTCCGATGTACTAAAACATGTATAATATCCATCATTATTATATTGATTACCATATTCAGTTAATGTGGCTTGTACTAAATCTCCATCAAGTTTAAATGTATTCGATGCCTCATCAAATGTATAACTTGTTCCAAAATAATATTTAGAAGACGGATTTAAACCAGTATATGTAAATGCAGCATCTGCTTCACTTATTTGATTATCACTTGGATCTCCATACATATATCCGACATAAGCATTATCACTCCACCAACTGTTAAATGCTCTTGTTGTGACTTGTCTATTACTACTAGCCTCTCCATTCGCATGACCACTTGTTCCATCATAAATTAAACGTAAAGTACCATCCCCATTTACTCTGATGATTCTCCAAAATTTATCAGCCATTTTTACATAGTTTCCAGCAACAGCTCCTCTATAATAATAACTCGTTCCATCATCATCACTTGAAGCATACATTCCCATGCTAGAATTATCATAACTATTTACTCTAGCTGTATATGGATATACGGTTAAACTATATGTTTTTGCTCCTGTACTTGAGTTCGTACTTACTGTCATTCCCGTTACTTTATACATTGTTGTTCCTGATGTACTTGTCGTTCCTATCATATAATAATCTTTTCCGTCACTAAAATCAATTGTCTCTGGATCCTTTAAACTATATCCACTCAATGCATAATATCCTGTTGTAGAGTTAAAGGTGTAACTATTAGCTACATAGAAGTATGTACTTTGTGATAATGTGGTTGTATTTGTCGCATGATTCTCACTATATACTATAGCTGGACTTGTTACCGTAAAGTTTGGTGTACCCTTGGCTTCAATTTTTTGTTTGGCCGTTTCTATATTTGCTTCTTCTCCTGCTGCTGTTGCTATGACACAGTCACTTAAATTATTAATACCATTTTCTTGACAGAATGTAGCTGATATTGCTGTACTTCCAGCTTTTGGCTCACTTGTGTTTCCTGCTTCATCTTCTACGTAAGCAGTTACGAAATAATCTCCACTACTTAAATTAGTAAATGTATAATTCGGACTATCACTCTCTACATATGTTTTTCCACTATCTTTACTATAATAATATTTATATACTCCACTATGATCATCATTAACTGTTAAAGTAATCGTCATTGTATTTTCAAGTGGCTCTATTTTCATATCAGATAATGTTGGTACTTCTGAATCCACTTTATATGCATCTGTACATTTTGTTGTTTCATTTCCTTTTCTATCACTTACTAATACACATAATGTTTGTTCATTATTACTTGAAGCAAATTGATATGTTGCTTTTCCATCAGTTAAAGTTAAATCAGTATTTGGCGTGCATGTATCACTTGAAGACACACAATATTTAGTATCTTCTATTCCTCCCGCATCTAATGCTTCTATGTTTATATTAAGTCCTTTATACCATCCGTTTTCTCCTTTGACGTTATCTCCCATAGTAAGCTTTAATTCTGGTTTGGTATTATCCAATGTTTTAAATGGTTTACTTGAGAATACTACTTCTCCGTTCACATCTTCTGCTTTTATATACATTGTATAGTCTGTATTTGGAGTTAAATGATAAATTGTATATACATTTTCCATAGTTTCATACCACTTATCATTATCTAATGAATAATAATATTTAATCGCATTATTCGCACTAATCTCTGCCTTAACTGATGTTTCTGTTGGAGTTAAATCGATACCTGTTATAGCTAAAACATCTGAAGCATCACTATCTGCATCTGAAAAATTAGATGAATTTCCTTTTTGTAAATAATTTAAATTCATACTAAAGTCAATGCTTGTCTCTCCCGGTTGACTTGTAATATTTTCATTATATTTCATAATAACATCAAACTTTGTTGATGTTCCATGAGCAAGTTCTTCTCCTGAGGTTATACCATCTACTTTAAACTCTATTATATCTTGAGAATCCATATTTATTTTTATACTATCTAAAACCGCATCAATTGTTCCTAAGTTAGACACAGTTACTTCATAAGTTATCTCATCACCTGGTATATAGAAATTAGCTTCCATATTCGCATTAAGCATCTCATAATTATGAGAAACATCCTCTGCACTTCCAATTTTCTGTTTTAATTGTAAATCAGTTATTTCTATATCCCACTTACTTGTGACCATACTACTTCCTTTAATGTCTAACTGACTAGAGAAAGCACTATAACCAACGGTCATTATCAAAAGTAGACACAAAAGTCCACCCAATATCATCTTTCTCCTTCTTTTATTTTTATACATACACTCACCTGCTTATTTTAAATTATAGTAATTATCAACTATCACATATTGTCATATTTTTGTACTCTATACCAATTATAGAATACTTTTGAGGTTTTGTCCACATTTTCTTTCGCCTTAGTGGTAAAGACTTTACTTTCGCTAAAGTATAAAATATTCTTAATGTTAACAATGGAGGAAGAATATGAAATTATGTGAAAGTTTAGCCATTAATTTAAAATACTATAGAAAAATATATCACTTATCTCAGGAGAAATTTGCTGAAATATTAGGAACAACATTATCATATTTAAATCAAATAGAAAATGGTAAAGTTGATGTTAAAGCGTCAACAATAGATAAGTTTGCTAACAACATAAACAAATATGATAGAAAGGCTAAATTGAAACCAGAGGATTTAGTTACTTATGATAAATCACATATAACACATTTTTCAAGAATTGATGAAAAGAAAAGGCCCGTTTCAAATAAATAGAAACGAGACTTAGAATATAATTCAATTCTTTTTTTATGTATTTTATGATTACTGTCCATTTGTTAGTAGTTCATAAAACTTATCTATATCTGCTTGAAATTCTTCTGGATAAGGTGATGTCCACTTTTGAATTGTTACTACTTTCTTTTCCGCACCACGGTAATAGCCTTCATATCTAACCAACACATTATATATACTTTATTATTATCATTATCGATGTTTACTTTTAAGTTGTAATCTGCTAAATAGTGTCTAGTACGTATATTGTATACCTCATTTATATAATGACCATCATATTCCTTTTCTTTAAATGTTTTACTTTTACAGTAAAGGCCTTTACTAAGCTCTTTATAGCCCACGGATGTCCAAAAATTATCTACAAGATATGGCAGATTTATAATATTAGGATTGGCATCCATATAAATAAGATCCATTCCATTTCCGGTATTTTTACTATCTTTTCTTATTTTACTTAAAAGTGAAGATACGATAACTATATAAATGAAAATAATGATTGGAACTACTGGAGAAAGATTAGTGCCAAAGTATGAAAAAGCTATGGAAAACACAAACAATACAATTAGGATCATAAGTATTACGTAAAGTGATACTTCTAAGAAATTATATTTTACTTTGGGTTGGTTCTTTTTATTTTCATAGATTTCTTTATAATTTATATATTCTTCATTATTAATCAAATTATTTACCCTCTCTTCTAATATAATTATCTAATTTTTAGAATATGATTTCAACAGTTTTAAAGTTATTTTTAAGTAATTTACTTTTTATTGTCATTATATATGATTTATCTATTTATTTAGGTTATATGTGTGCTATAATATTATTATAGGAGGGAAACAAAATGAAGAGAGGAAAAATATTTTTAGGAGTAGTTTTATGCTTTATGGTGCTTCTTTTAACTGGATGTGGCAACAAAGAAGCTATTACAGCAGATGATTTTAGTACTATTGCGGAAAAGTATGACTGTACTGTTATCGATGTAATGAATCAATATTCGTCATATGGAGTTGTCGATAATGCTTTAGTTGCGAGAAATAGTGATGGCTGGCAAGTAGAATTTTATGTTTTAGATAGTGAAAATTCTGCGGCTAGTATGTTCAACACTAATCAATCTAATTTTGAAAATTCTAAAAGTGGAACAACTACAGAAAGCTCATCTAATGTGGGTAATTACTCTACTTATACTTTAACTAGTGGTGGCACTTATATGCATCTTTGTAGAGTGGACAATACATTACTTTATGTAAAAGTTGATGACACTTATAAAGATACAGTCGAAAAACTTATTAAAGAGTTAGGATATTAAATGAAACACCCCGCAGCAAGCTACGGGGTGTCTTTTTGTGCGATGTCGTTAAAAGACACATATAATTGCTTATACTCCGTATCTTGTTTACCTTGATTTTTTACATACTCTCTAATTACTGTTTCATTTTGATTTTTGCCTACCGTTGCCACAAAATGGCCGTCTGTCCAAAACTGTCCTCCCCATATTTTTTCTTTACCTCTGGGCATTCTGAAAAAATTTGGCTTGCAGTTATACTTTTTATTATTTTTACTATTTGACTTGGAGAATAATTTGGAGTACTTTGTACTAAAAAATGCACATGTTCTTTATCTGTTCCTATCTCCAAAAACCTTATGTAATCATATCTTAGTTCTATTCCAAGACAAATTTGTTTCAGATGTTCATCTACTGTTTCATCAAAAACAACACGACGGTATTTTTCTGGACATACTATATGGTAAACAAGATTACTTGCATTATGGGATAAATAAATATATTTGCTTTCTTCTATGACATCGCCCTCACTACATATTACATACTACGTTCGGCTTTACGCTGCAAGCAGCGGGGAAATGCCCTAGAGTTTAGGCATACAGTGTATGCCTAAACTTATTATAAAACCTCAATTCTATATTTGAATTGAGGTTTTTTATTATATTTCTCCAATATATTCTAGTAATTTTAAGAACATCTTAACGAATTTTTTATCTAAGCCTTGTCTAGATAATTTACGGATAGCAATTCTCTTTTTCTTGATAGGTTCTGATCCAAATAAAATAGCATCGATCTTTTCTTTCATTTCAGTTGAGATTTGCAAGTCACTAATGATTCGTTCTATATCTTCATTAATTAGTCTTAAGGCATCAATTTCAATATCTTTACCTTTACAACTTATTGACAATTGTCCAACGGTTGGAACATCTTTTATTTCAACGACAAAGTTTGGACCATCGACATAAGTTTTTAATGAAAGTGATGTTTCATTCATATAAGCGCTAACATCATCGGTTCTTTTGGTATTTCTAAAGATAATTTTGTAATTTCTCTTATCTGGAACAATACCACTTTTACCTTTAATTGATCTAATTACAACACTATAGTTACTTGGCATATATGTGTAATCGATTTGAGTTAATAAGTAGAAATCTTTACGGTATAAGTCACTTTCTCCATCGTCTTCAAATAAAGTATACGAATTACTCCTGCCCGGGAAAATATTAATCTCCATATCAGTAGGTGGTGTGGTATCGTTGATGTTTTGATTATTACTTAGTGGTATAATGGCTCCAGATTTAGCAAATACTGGATAATCTTCATCACGGAAGAAACTAATATAACTCTTTTTACCTGGAAATTTTTTACCAGTAACATAGTCATACCAAGTACCTTCTGGAAGATAGAAGTTGTGAACAACACGGTTCATGACTTCATCTTTTTTAGTAATTATTGGGGCTATTAATAACGATGAACCGAAGAAATATTCATTACGGTATAAAACATCATCATAGAAACTAGGAATTTGATAGTATAATGGTTTAATTAAAGAATCACCAAATTTATGATATTTATAAGCTTCACTATAAATATAAGGAATTAATTTATGTCTTAACCCTAAATAATCTTTAGCAATGGTATACGTTTTAATATCCCATTTCCATGGTTCTCTTTTATAATATGGGCCTTTATCAACACCAAATTTTAAGATTGGTGAGAAGACTCCTAATTGAATAGAACGAAGGTATAATTCATTATCTTCAGTCCCTTTAAAATATCCACTAATGTCATGGGCCCAGAATGGTGCGCCATTATTGAAACTATTATTATTATAAAATGGAATTTTTCTCAAAGTATCCCAGCCGACTTTAGTTTTTCCAGAATATAAAACCGGATATCTATGAGGGGCGAGTGAAGTCCCTTCAGAAAGCAACATTGGACGACGTTTAAAATCCCTTTGCATATCATAGAATTGATAATGTTTTAACAAGGTTAAATCTGAGATGTTTAGATTATTTTCTAGATCTAACCAGTAAAAATCAACACCTAAGGCATCTAGTGGATGGATAAACATTTTGAAATAAACATCGACAAATTTAGGTTCTAAAACGTTAAACGGAATTTTCCCCTCTTTATCAGCTTCTAAATATTTTAAAGCATCATTATAATATGTATCAATATTATAAAGCCCTGAAGTTGGATCGATACTTAAGCCTAATCTAATATTTTTAGTGTGTAAATAATTTATCATCGCTTTGGGATTTTTAAAATACTTATCATTAAAAGTAAAACCGGTTCTTAAATGTTTATCTTTTATTTTAAGACGTTTGTGCCAATCCTTATCTAATACAACAATAGATAATGGGATTTCATTTCTTTCAAAGTTATCGATTAAAGTTTTTAGTGATAAATCATTATAATCATTATTACTACTCCACCAGTTACCAAGAGCATATCTAGGTGGCAAGGCTGGAAAGCCGGTAATTTGATAATAATCTTTTAAAGCTTCTTCAAAATCTTTATTATACATAAATAGATATGTATCTACTCTAAGTTCGGTGTTTTTAGAAACTGTTCCATCTTCATTAAAGATTAACGAATTAGTATCATCAATACTGGCCATACCTTCAGCAGAATACAAGCCCTTTCCTTTTGTACCACCTTCAGCTAAAGAACTATTGGGGATACCAAAGTTACGTACTTCTGGATGACCATAGTACCAAACACGATCAGTATTTAATAACTCTACTTTTAAATTGGCGGCAGGATTAGCTTTTCCACCTAAGAAAGATCTACCTTTAATATAAGTTAGTTTAAAATATTTAGTAGTAATTACAACATAATTGTTATTATCGCTTACTTGAAACTCTGGAGTTTTTAAATCACGATATAAAACCAGTTCGGTCGGATCATCAATAAAGATACCATTGTCATTATATTCTAGTCTAATTAACCTCTCTGTTAAAACTGTGAAACGGAATTTTTCTCCTTGAATTATATTCTTTTTATTAGCAACAGCTCTTTTTCTATCTAGTGTAAATTGTTCCCCTAAATTATACATAAGTATCTCCCCACATTCTTTTATATTTCATCTATTTGCATGAAGTTAGTATATTTTACTTTTTTAAATGGATAACCACCAGTAATAATTATTTTGTCACCTGGATTTAATTTAAATGTCGTAGATAGTTCTTTTTTGACATTTTCGGTTAATTCATCTAAGGTATCGCCTTTAGCATTAACTGGTAATACTCCAAAATGAAGTTGTAAGCTCTTGACAACTGAAGTATTAGAAGCTGCAGCAATAATTGGACATGGTGGTTTTAACTGGCTTATTCTTCTAGCTGTTCGTCCAAAGTTCGTAGCAACTAATATAGCTTTACAATCTAGTTCATTTGCACCTAAGACAACGCTTGAAGAAACCGTTGAAGTAATACTTTTTTGTTTTTCATTTAGTGATCTTCTAAAGAAATATCCATAATCAATACTATCTTCTGATTCTCTAATAATTTTACTTACAATTCTAACGGTATCGATTGGATGGGCACCGATAGTAGTTTCACTAGTTAACATGATTGCATCAATAGCTTCAGAAACTAAGGTTGATAAATCTGATACTTCAGCACGGTTTGGAACGGCCTTTTTAGTTAAAAAACTATTGAATTCGGCGGTTATAACAATTAAACATCCTTGTTCGTAACATTTATGAATTATTTTCTTTTGAATGTTTGGAACGATTTCGATAGGCATTTCAATACCTAAGTCACCACGATCTAAAATAATTCCATCAGCAATATTGATTATATTATCGATATCTTCAACAGCTCTTTTATTTTCTATTTTGGCAATGAGACCTATGTGTTCATTTTTAAGTTCGATTAATAAGTCATTAATTTCTAAAACATCTTCAGCTGAGGAAATACCAGATACAACAATAAAATCAACACCCATTTCATGAGCAAATAAAATATCTTGATAATCCTGTTTCGTTAAGAATTTACGGCTTGGTCTAATTTCTGGTACATAAATTTTAGAATTATCACTTACTTCACCGCCTTTTAAAACGGCACAGACAACATAGTCTAGACCTTTTTCAGTAACTTGTAAAACGACATTCCCTTTACTTAGTTTTATTTTTGTATGATATTTTAAATCATTAACTAAGTTTTTATAATTGACAGAAAATCCAGTCATATTTCCTTTAATTTCATTCATGTAAATGCGAATTTTATCATCAGTATTTAAATAAGCTTTACCACCGATAAAAGTGTCAGTTCTAATGCATGGTCCTTCTAAATCTAACATAATAGCAGTGTTTGTGCCTAATTTCTCGTTTGTTTCATTAATAATATTTATTAAACGGCGGCAAACATCTTGTGATGAATAACTCATATTTAAACGAATAACATCGATACCACTTTTAATAAACTCTTCAATTTGATTTCTTTCATTTTTATTCTCACATACTGTTGCGACTAATTTTGTTTTTTCCATGTTTACCACCCTATTCTATTTAAATTATAAAGGATATACCTTGTAAAGTCAATGCGATTTATAACATTTAAAAGATGTAGTTTTTATTCTACATCTATTTTAAATCATCAATATTCTTCTTTAATTGTTTCGCATCTTCACCAAAAATTATTTTTAATTGATTATCAATTTCAACAATACCTTGAGCTCCCATTTTTTGAATGGCTTCTTTATTTACAAGTTCAATATTATGAAGGTTTACAACAAGTCTTGAATTGTTTACTTCATAATTGATGATGTTGGCTGTACCTCCAAGATATTCAATTAGTTTATTAGCTTCTAATTTAAAATCTTTGTTTTTAGCTCTGAGAATTGCAAAAGCAATTATTAATAAAATTACAATTATAATTACATATTGCCATATCATATATATCACCTATTAACATTATACTATACTTTTACAAAAATTTATAAAATTAATTACATTTTCTAAAATTTTACATCTTTAAAATATCATTTTTATTTAAAGTTCCATTACTAATAGCAGTATTAATATATTCCGCAATTCTAGTTTTTCTGTTATTTTCCATAGTATTTATCTTTTCATCTTCTCGATTATTATAGCCAGCTAAATCTATTAAATACTGAATTAGTGAGTTTTTTGTTTTATCATCGTTGATACTATTGAAAGTAATTGATATTACTTTCGAATCACCATTATAGATATATTCATCTAGATAAGAATCTAATAATTTCATCGCTATTACTTTAGCTTTATATTTATTTACTTCAGTATTTTCATTACTTAAGGTATATCGGCTTAAAAGTTGATTTGTCATTTCTTCTAAATCTGATAAGTAAACACCATAACTATAGGTTTTTAATTTTATATAGTATGATCCTTGGTTTTCTCCAACTTCGCCATCAAACTTCCATGAATAATTTTCTTTTATTTTGGTTTCTAATTTTTTAAAATAGCTTTTTGCATTTGTAATATAATTATCCAAATTGTATTGTTTTATTAATTTATCACTAGGGGTTTGGAGAAGATAGGCATCTTCTCCTGTCATCATTGTTTTGTCGTCGATTTTTTGATTCATTAACTTTTCTAAATCTTTTTTGCTTATTCCATCGACAAATCCTTTAGATATTAACTCGATTGTCTCTTTTTTAGTATAACTTTTTTCTCCTTTTTCTTTTGGAAGAAAGGCGATGATTAAAATAGCAGCTATTATTATAATGAATAGTATAACGCTTATTATTGTTGTTTTTTTATTCATATTATCTCCTTTAATTATTATTTAGTAAAAGTAGCGTCACATGAAGCATCATATGAAACATTTCCGGCATTATCTTCAGCTCTGAAATTGTCATCAAAAGTAACAGGTAAATAGCTGTAAGAATAGCGCCACTTACCTTTACACTGAGCATCAGGAATCCAATTGCATATTGGAGATCTTGATGTACCAGCATATTTAGATGCTCTCCAGTATTGGTAAATTTCTTTTATTCCAGATAAATTATCTGATTTAATTATATTTTCATTAAATCCCCATGATGAACCAGTAGCTTTAAATGTAGTAGAACAGTTTTGTGCGCCATTACAATTTGAACTTGTTATTCTTAAACCCATAACTACTGAGACTGTACAGTAAGGTGTGCTTGGTTTGGTCCAATCTATATTTACGATTAAATTTAATTCATTACTAACATTACCAGCATTGTCAATAGCTCTAAAATAATTATTATGCTTTCCTTCGCCGATTGAATATGAGGAAACATTTCCTTCATCATACCAGGTACCACTTCCATTAGAACGATATTGTACTTTTGCGATACCGCTAGTAGAGTCTGCTGGATTAAGCACTCTTGATACGGCACTTCTACTCCAAGTATTTTGAGTATAATTACTACCGTTTGGTAATTTTAAGGTTGCTGTTATGGTTGGCTTTGTAGCATCCTTTTTAATATCTAGTGTACATTTTCCTGTATTTCCTGCAGCATCTTTAACATAACCATAGTAAGTTATTCCAGCTGTATCAGCTGTTTGTGTAGCAGTTTTTTGTCCATTGTAGGTTGCTGTTAATGATGGGACAATTCCATAACTGCTAACTCCACTACCATCGTCATCATAATTTAAATCTAATTTAACATTGCTTACATACCAGTTATTATTACCTAGGGTACCAGAGCCTACTGTTATATTACATGTTGGTGCTATTGTATCTATTTTATCTATTTTGAATTGACTATTTGCCGTACTATCACTTATGTTGCCAGCTTTATCTTTAACCCAAAGGTAATAGGTTCCTTCATCAAGATTAGTTAATTCAATTGACTTTTCGCCTTTTTCATAATTAACACTAACCCATCCACTAGCATTTTCAGCAGGTGTGGTGTTAGATTTACTTAAATAATATCCAGCGATTCCACTTATACCGTCATAAACTGTTGCGGTTGCTGTTTTAGCTTTATTACTCCATTCACTTGGTGTTGAAACTTTTCTAACAACTGGTTTTTCACTATCGATGTTTACGATGTTTATTTTTGAAGTAATAATGTTATTCCCTTTTAGTCTAGCTTCTAATTGTCCTATTTTAGTAAAAGTTAATTTAATGTTTCCACCATCATCAGCACTACTATCTCTTGTCCATGAACCACCATCTATACGATGAGAAGCTTCAAAATTACCATCTACTTTAGGATAAACTATAGTTACTTTTCTTTGCTTTACCCAGCTGCTTCCGCTTGGTTCTATTATAAAATCAATCATCGGCAAAGCTGATATTTCCTTACATTCTGCCCCTTCTTTTATTTCATACTCTGAATTGCCACTACTATATATTGTTACCATGACTGATTTATTTGATATATCTTTCCCTGTATTTACATCTATTACAGGAGATGATAATTTTCCGTCATCTATTAAACTTTGTATAGTTATACAATATCGTCCACTTTTTCCTGGTGGATAAATTTCTGGATGTTCTTTTACATATTGCTCAGTGGCATTAAAAATAAGTTCATTTTCCGTATCTTTTGCTTCATCACCACTATTTGATAATCTATTAATTATTCCTGGGATAATTAATAGTAATAATAAGGCGATTATTACTATAACTCCTAATAATTCAGCTAATGTAAACCCTGTTTTTTTCATTCTAGTACCTCCTATTATATTATATCTTGATTTGAATATAATTTTCAATACCTATTTTTAAATTATTAATTTTTTTTTTAATTAAATATAATTGTATATTAAAAAAGTTTAGTGTATTATATTTAATGGTGATGATTATGAAGAATATCTCAAAATATAAGATGGATAAATCTATATTGATCCCCATTTTAATTTTTGCGATTATTAGTATTGTAACCTTGTATGGTGCAAATAGTATACTTCCTAGTACTATGGACCATTTAGTTACTAATCAAATAATTTGGTATATTGCTGGCTTTGTTATTGTATATTTAATAATGACTGTTGGTAATACTTATATATATAGGATGAGTTGGCTATTATATGGTATTGGCATTTTGTCATTAGTCGGACTTTTTTTCTTTGGAAAAACTATTAATGATGCAACATGCTGGTATGAGATAAAAGGTATCGGTACTCTTCAACCAAGTGAGTTCATGAAAATTATTTTAATTATTGTAAATGCATCGATGATATCTAAATTTAACGAGGAATTTCCTAATCCGAGTATCAGAGAAGAACTAATGTTTTTAATTAAAATAGCAATAGTGGTTTTAGTCCCTAGCATACTTACATTTATGCAACCAGATACTGGAGTGGTATTAATATATTTATTAATTACTTTTGTAATGTTATTTATTTCAGGAATTAGATATAGATGGTTTTTGATAATTATAGGTGTGGCAGTATTCTTTGTAGCTTTAGTTTTAGGCATTTATTTTATCAGTCAAGATTTATTTATAAAAATATTTGGAACTAGCTTCTTTTTAAGAGTTGATAGACTTTTAGATTGGTCTAACCAAAGTGGATATCAATTAGAAAACAGTTTAAGTGCAATAGGATCGGCTGGTTTATTTGGACATGGACTGACAACTAACCCAATTTATTTTCCAGAAGCTCAAACAGATTTTATATTTGCTGTTTATGCAAGCCATTTTGGTTTTATTGGTTCAGTATTTCTATTAGCCTTACTTGCACTGTTTGATATTAGGTTAATAACTCTTGCTTTAAAAACTAATAAACTTGTTAATAAATATGTAATCGCTGGAATTGTGGGTATGCTTATATATCAGCAAATTCAAAATATCGGAATGACTTTTGGACTATTACCAATAACTGGTATTACACTACCATTTATAAGTTATGGCGGGTCTAGTTTACTTAGTTATATGTTGGCTATGGGACTTATATTTAATATTTCTAATGAAGAAATGCGATATACAAATTAAAAGAGAAAAAATGAATTTTCTCTTTTTAATTTAAGATTCTATTGGTCTTTCGGTTGAATAAAATCATAAAAGCTTAATATTAGTATATGACTTTTTTGATTATTAGCTATTCACTATGACATATACAAATTATTGTGCAAAAAAAACAGCTCTGTAAGAACTTTTACGAAATTAAAAATTTCATAAAATTATTCTTCTGTAGCTGTTTCTTTTGCGATAACTTCCTTACCTCTATAAGTTCCACAATTTTTACATACACGATGTGGTTTAACAGGCGCTCCACATTTTGGGCATACTGTAACAGTTTTTGCACTTATTTTGTAATGAGTACGACGCATTCTTCCACTAGTTTTACTAACTTTTCTTGCTGGTACGGCCATGATAACACCTCCTATAATAAATCTTTTAACTTAGCGAGGCTATTATTTGCCTTTGGTTCGCTATCAGTTATATGTTCCCAACCGTCGCCTTTGGTTTTCATATTTTTAGCCTTAGGGCTGACGACTTTCATGGGAATTTCCATTAATATATTTTCCCATATTATCGGTAAAATATCAATAGTTTTTTGGTTTTTTTTGAAGTTTTCCGTTATTTCATTTAAATTTTCTTTGACTTCTAAAGCAAATGGGTAATCTACTGGTTCTAAAGTAAGGTTACAAGGTAAAACCATTTTGCCTTTGAGATTTAACGTTAAAAAATATTCATCTAAGTTGGAAGTTATTTCACCTTTAACTTCGATTTCATCCATGCTTAGTATCCCAGCTTTTTCTAAGTCTTCCTTTGGAAAAGCTACTTTAGTATCGATGATAATTTTAGGTTTTGTATTTAAAAAACTTAAATCAATTTCCATGAAATCACCGTAAACATTATATATTATTTTTTGTTTGAGTGCAAATTAGTATGTTTTTTTTATTTTTAGGTAAACTATTTTTAGGTGGTTCTTATGAACATTTTAATATATATAGCTATATTTGTATTTAAAATAATCGAAGATGCTTTAGCAACTTTAAGATTAATTATCGTTAGTAATGGGAAGAAAAAATTGGGGGCTATTTTACAGTTTGTCGTAACATTAATATGGATTATATTAACTGGAACCGTTTTAATGGGACTGCAAAAAGATATTTTTAAAGCAATAGCTTTTGCGTTTGGAGCTTTATTTGGTTCATATTTAGGTAGTGTCTTAGAAGAGAAAATGGCACTTGGAACAAATGCTTTTATGGTGGAAATAAAAAACGATAAAGCAAATGAACTTATAAGAATTTTAGAAAAAGAGAAATTTCAAATTTCAAAGATTAAAAGTGGGAATGATGGAAAAATAATTTTAATGATTACTGGTGCTAGAAAACAAACCAACAAAATAGTTAAAATTATTAAGAAAATTGATGATAAAGCTATAATATTGAGTGAAAAAGTTAAAATTGTTCCTGCTCTTTAATAAATTTATATATTTGTTTTGGTTTATCAGTTATAATGTTTTCATATTTATCTATTTTATCTAATTCTTGACGAGTATTAATCGTCCATCTAAAAGTTTCTTTTGTTGGAATGGATTTACGGTATGAATAATTAATAGAGTTAAAGTCAAAATTATTATTTAAATACTTATTATTTATTTTTACACTAATAATTAGACCGCTTTTTATTTTATATTTTGATTTAAAGTGTTTTATAAATTTATAGTTAAAACTACAGATATAATAATTTAAATTATATCTTTTTATTATACCAATTAACTTCTTAGACATAATTTTAATATCTTTGTCATCCACTTTAATTTCTATCATGATTATTTTATTATTGTGGACATTATTTAGGATTTCCTCTAATGTGTTTAAACCTAATTTTTGTAGTTTAACCGCATTTGTATGTCTTATATAATTTCCATTATAAAATGGATCGTGATTAATGATTAGTTTATTATCTTTAGTTAATCTTATATCAAATTCAACACCGTCAGTATATTTATCATTTAAACTACTTATAATGGCTTCTAGGCTATTTTCTTTATGAACTCCATCATTACCTCTATGAGCAATTATCTTCATAATATATTTTATTTTTTAGTATTTGTTTTATACAATCAAGTAGAGAAAAATAATTAACTTTTAATTATTGTGTCCTCTCACACTACCTAGCCGTATGCCATGCATGGCACACAAAAATGGCCGCTTTAAAGCGACCTAGGAGTAAAAAGTGAGTAGAATACTCACAAAGAAATTATATTCCCCTTGCCCAACCCTCGAATATTACTATTCTACCAACTAGATAATTTCTTTATTATGAATTTTTTATTTGTTGTTTATTTAATTATAAAACATTTTTAAACATATGGCAACTTTTTTGCTGATTTTTTGTATTTTTTATATATCTATATAGCTTTACAATTAAAAGTAGGTCATATAAAGTGCAACAGAAAAACAAACTCTTGCTTGTTATCCTCTTTTATTCATATATGGTTTAACTTTGTTATAAACTATTTGATTTATTGCTTCAATATCTTTCGGTTTGCCATTTTCGGCACATTCAATGGTTACAAAATTATATTTTTTAGCAAGTTCTAGATATGATATTTCGGCTTGTTCTAGATGTTTTCCATCCTTTTCATGGCCATCTGCTTTTTCCCTCCGATGTCTTTTTAGTTCTTCGGCAACTTTAGTAGGCATATGAAGGAAAATTGTGAGATCTGGTTTTGGTAGTTCCATTAAATCAAATTCTAATTTATCTAGCCAATTGTACATATCTTTTCTCTCCTCTTGGTCGATAATCTTTCCACCTTGATGAGCCATATTGGAATAGATATATCTATCTAAAATAACATTATATCCTTGTTCTAATAAAAAATTTATTTTACCAATATTATATTTACGATCGGCAGCATAATATAAAGATGCAACTTTAGGATCAACTTTAGTAGCTCCTTCTTCAAAATAACATTTGTCAAAGCCTTCTTTACCTAGGTAAGGTCCACCTATGATTCTGCCGGTTGGTGAATTATAGTTTGGGAAAGAAAAATTTTGTACTTGATAACCCTCTGCTCTTAATTTTTGAATTAATAAATTAGTTTGAGTCTCTTTTCCAGAACAGTCTGTTCCTTCAATGGTTATTAATTTTCCTTGCATATTTTATCTCCTTTATTTAAAATGCGATAATGCCTATTGGGCTAGTGGAAATCTAATTTTTCCATGATGTTTATAATTTAGTAATTTAACATCTTTACATTCTTTAGAACTATCAAAGTCAAAGAAATCAGTAACTTTAGGATTTAACCATAGCTCTGGTGCTTTTAAATCTTCTAGTTCTTCACCACGGCGAATTTGTTCCTTTATACCTTCGATTTGGTTGACATAAATATGAGCATCTTTAATACTCCAATCTAGGGTACCAGGTTTTAAGTTAGTAACCCTAGCTAGCATATTTAATAAAACGGAATATTGAGTTACATTAAAAGGGAGTCCTAGTGGAACATCACAACTTCTCTGATGAACCCAAGCGTTTAATTTTCCATCAGTTACATCCCATTCACTAGACCAGACACAAGATGGTAGAACGGCAGTATTAACATAATCATCTTGCCATAAGCTCATAACATTACGTCTATCATTTGGATTTGTTTTTAAATTGTTGATTAAATTTTGGACCATTTCAAATTTACCGACAATATATCCATATGCGGTTCCAATGGTATGAGCATACTGTTTACCATAAAATTTGGCAGTTTTGATGTTTTTCTTAACCGTTTCATGGTCTGGAAACATTTTTAAACTATTTTCTTCACTTAAACTTTTAGCCGTTAAAATATTTCCGTTTTCATCACGTTTATAGTCTAATTTTCCATTATGATTATGAACAGGAACACTATATGGATCTAAAACAGGCACTTCACGATCTTTATCATATGGTGTTTGTTCACTTGGAGCTTCATAAATACGATAAATTCCATCTTCATCGACTTCCCATTCATCCCAAATGTGAACATTTCTTTCCTGTAACCATCTGACATCATTACTCTGGTTTTGATAAATCCAAAGCATTTCTAAAACAGCTTGTCTTATAAATAACTGTTTAGTGGTTAAAATTGGAAACTCTTCTTCTAGGTCAAAGTGAAAATGATGTGATGGTACTTTGATTGTATTTACTCCTGTTCTATTTTCAACTTCTGTGCCCTCTTTTAGTATTCTTTTACATAATTCGAGATAATCTTTATCCCATTTAGCCATTTTAATCACTCCTCTATTTCATTATCTTTAAATTTTACATCTAAAAATTTACGGCTAGCTAGAAAGTCACACATGTGAACAAATCTTTGATATTTATTATGAGGAACCGGAAGTACAACGTCACTATATGGATTTGTATTCCACTGGCCCATATGACTTGATATAGCATTTGATAAAAATTCTATTTCTTCATCAGTAAAAGTGGTTTTATCTTTATTTTCTTTAATATAGTCTGCCATTAAAACTGGGTGGTCAAATCTAACGTATTTTTCTTTGACTTTTCCATGTTTTAAGCCGTCGTGCATAATTAAAGCAATTATCATGAGGTCTTTTTCATTGGAAGTGAAAGAATAACCGATAACATCATTATTAGAAAGCTCATAGGCTATTTTAACGGCAACTTTTGTATGTCTAACGAGTCCTCCTTCTCCTAGCGCAAAAGAAGGATGATATTTTCCAGTTGAACTAGCAGCTACTTCGTAAAAATAATCAGGAAGAAGTTCGATTAGTTTTATGGCATTTTCCCGATATTTTGGATTTTTAATATATGCTAGTTCTTTGTTAAAATTATTTTTCATCTTATCACCTACCTTAAGATTACCACAAACTAATGTTTGTGTAAAGTAAAATCAATAAAATTTAATAAAACTTCATTAGAAGTATACAAATACTGTGGATTAATATAAATGTTTTCTTGGCTTTCTATTAATATCTTTTGAGATAAAAGGCTGTTTACTATGTTTATTTCATCTAGGTTTATTTTATATTTTTGATAAAAGGTTTGTTTACTAATTCCATCTATTTTTCTAAAGCCTAAGATAAATTCATTTTGAATAGTTTCATCTAATGAGAGTTCATGTTTGTCTAAAGTATAATTACCTCTTAAATATTCGTTTAAACCTCTAGTATTTTCATATCTAATATTTCCAACATATCCACTAGCGCCTAATCCAAATCCATAATAGTGTTCATTATTCCAATATACTAAGTTATGTTTAGATTGATATCCTTGCTTTGAAAAATTACTTAATTCATATTGACCATATCCATTTTCTGTTAATGTTTTAACAATTAGGTCATACATTTCCCTTTCTTTATCATCTTCTAATGGCTCATAATTATCAATATAGAGTTTAGTATTAGGCTCTAAAATTAAACAATATGTCGATATATGAGTAGGGTTTAAATTAATTATTTTATTTAAATCATTTTTGAGATTTTCAATGTTTTGATTTTGAAAGCCATACATCAAATCAATATTAATATTTTCAAAAGTCTTAAAAGCATTATTTAAATTACAAGTATTTAATTTTCTATTTAATTTTTTTAATGTTTCTTTATTAAAGGTTTGAATACCAATACTTAACCGATTTATACGATTTTTTAAAAATTTAATTTTATCTAAGGTTAAGTCTTCACTATTACTTTCGAAGGTTATTTCCGTATTTTTATCAATATTGAATATTTTGAAGATATCAAATAATCTTTTTAATTCATCAAAGTTAAGAGAGCTTGGTGTTCCGCCACCAATATATAAGGTTTTTATATATTCTCCTTGATAATTTTGCTTAATTTCTTTTTCTAAAGCATCCAAATATTCATTTATCCACTGTTTATTTGTTAGAACTTTACAAAAATCACAATAGGTACAGATTGATGAACAAAAAGGAATATGAATATAAATACTCATTATTTTTTCCTTTGAAGGTGGAGTTGTTCTATTGGTTTATACTCAGCACCTTCTTGATCTAACAACCTACTAAAAACTTTTCTGCGATATGTATCTAAAGCTTTTTTATGTTTTAAGTATACTTCGCTATTTTGAATTTGAGTTAAATCATAAAGATAAAGTTTACCTAAAGGAATTTCTCTATTAACAAAGGCAAGTAAACGACTTTCGGCGCCATCTTCAATATTTTTCTTAATATTTACAACTCTATTTAAAATCGTAACGAGTTCACTTCTTTTAGCAGTTAAAGCTTGAAATTCTTGTTCTTTTTGTAATTTAAAGGTGGTTAGCTTTTTAAGTCTGTCAAAATAAGACTGTGCGATATTTTTCATTGCTTGATTATAATCTAACAAAGTGTGACATAATTCATATTGTTTTTGAACTTCAATTATAGCATTTTCATAATCCTCAAAAGCTTTATTAATTTCTGGATCGGCTGGAGTAAAATCTTCATTACTACTTTCAAAAAATTCTTCTAGTAAATGATCGTCTATTTTTATATTTAAAATACGTTTGACGTAATCAGGATAATTAAAATTATCATCTAGTATTTCTTCAGGTGTTGGGGGAATAATTACTTTTCCACGACGTTTACTGATTTTTCTTGTTACATATTTAGTCATTTTATCACCTACTCTTCATCAATATTTAAAACAGCTAAAAATGCTTCACTTGGCACTTCAACTTTACCAACCATTTTCATTCGTTTTTTTCCTTCTTTTTGTTTTTCTAACAATTTTCTTTTTCTAGTGATGTCACCACCATAACATTTGGCCAAAACGTTTTTACGCATAGCTTTAATGTCTGTTCTAGCAATTACTTTTGAGCCAATAACTGCTTGAATTGGAACTTCAAATAACTGTCTTGGGATAATTTCTTTTAACTTATAAACTATAGCTTTACCGCGGTTATACGCAAAATCTTTATGAACGATAACACTTAAAGCATCGACAACTTCACCATTTAGTAAAACATCCATTTTAACTAAATCACTTGGTTTATAGCCAATTAAATCATAGTCAAATGAAGCATAACCTTTGGTTGAACTTTTTAATTTATCGAAGAAATTATAAACTATTTCTGACAATGGAATTTCATAGTGAATATTGACTCTATTAGTAGTAATATATTCCATACTGATATATGTTCCACGTTTATTTTGACATAGTTCCATGACGCTACCAATGTAATTGCTTGGAACATAAATATTAGTTTTGATATATGGTTCTTCAATAACTTTTATTTTTTGTCTATCGGGCATTTTAGCTGGGCTATCAATATAGATAACTTCATTATCGGTTTTCGTTATTTTGTAAATAACTGAAGGTGATGTGGCAATGTGATTAATATTAAATTCTCTTTCTAACCTTTCTTCAATTATTTCCATGTGAAGTAGTCCTAGAAAGCCACATCGAAAACCAAAACCTAAGGCTTCCGAAGTCTCGGGTTCAAATTCTAAAGCGGCATCATTTAATTTTAATTTTTCTAAGGCTTCTCTTAAATCAGGATATCTATTGGTGTCAACTGGATATAGTCCACAGAAAACCATCGGTCTCATAGGTTTATATCCTGGCAAACTTTCAGTAGCTGGGTTACTTTCTAAAGTAATGGTATCACCAACTTTGATATCACCAATACTCTTGATACTGGCACATATGTAACCAACTTCACCACAATCTAAAACATCGGTATTTCGTGGTTTTGGGTCATTAAAACCTAGTTCGGTTACTTCGTGAATAGCGTTTGTAGCCATAAATTTTATTTTATCTTTTAATTTTAACTTACCATCTTTGATTCGAACTAAAACTACTACTCCTTTATACGAATCAAAATAACTGTCAAATACTAAAGCCTTTAATTTGTCATTTGAATTACCGTTTGGAGATGGAACTCTTTCAATTATAGCTTCAATTAAATCTTGAACACCTTCACCAGTTTTAGCACTAGTTAAAATTATTTCTTCTTCATCAAAACCTAGTGTTTCAACTAACTCTTTTTTTACTTTTGAAACATCGGCGTTAGGAAGATCTATTTTATTAATGACGGGAATAATAGTTAAATCGTTTTCTAAGGCTAGATAAACATTAGCGAGTGTTTGGGCTTCAATACCTTGAGCAGCATCTACAACTAAAACAGCACCTTCACAAGCTGCCAAACTACGTGATACTTCATAGGAAAAATCGACATGGCCAGGGGTGTCAATTAAATGCATAATGTAATCTTCATTTTTGTAATGATATTTAAGACGAGCGGCATTTAATTTAATAGTTATACCTCTTTCTCTTTCAATATCCATATTATCTAATAATTGGTCTTGTTTTTCTCTTTCGGTAATCGCACCGGTAAGTTCTAAAATGCGATCAGCCAAAGTACTTTTTCCGTGATCGATATGAGCAATTATTGAAAAGTTTCTGATGTTTTCTTGTTTCATGTTTTATCACCTTTATATAATTATATCATAAGGTTTTAGTATATTAAAAGTGATAACTTTAAAAGTTATCACTTATTATCACAAACCAAATCTTGATCGTTGATTTGATTACATTTGAAATTTCCAAAGGTTAAATTTTTAACTGTAACGGTACCATCAACATTAATTTGAACACTTCCATCGGTTGGGAGTTTCCCTATATTTTTAATATTCAGTTGCCGTTTATAATTAACTTTTTTACCTATCTCATAGAATGTATATCCACCTTTGTCAAAAGCAACTTTGAAGGGCAAACCGACTTCATTTAATAAATTCATATCTACATAAAATGATTTTACAGTATCAATGGTTCCCTTAGTACTAGTAGTTGCGGCATCTTTCGACATATTATAAACAATTTTTGATATTGAAGGAACTAAAATGATTAATATGATAAGAAAAAATATTACTATTGCGCTATACTCTACTACCCTAATTGTACGATTACGTTCATTTTCTTCCTTCATATAACCAGCCTCTAGTATAATAATATCATATTAATATTAAATAAGCAAGGGAGTATCTAATAAAGTTCTTTTGAAAAAAAAGAACTATTTCTAGTTCTAATTTCGGTTCTATAATAAATAGTGTTGGTGAGTAAAATTTCACCGACACTGTTTTTATAT